>JACCEA011148923.1_pt1 | contig 43008 bp, 45 predicted proteins | sample 7449851 | NCBI WGS metagenome assembly JACCEA01 (sample SAMN15323453, study PRJNA562643) | freshwater metagenome | isolation source: river surface water | place: USA:Blue River Watershed | collected 2017-08-18 | reverse complement strand
CGAGGTGGCCTCGGACTCGACGGCGCCCGTCAACGGATAGCACCCCAGGGTACGGAAGCGCACTTTCTTCTTGACGATGCGCGCCTTGTCTTCCTCGGAGAGGTGCTCAAGGATGCGCTCATCATCAATCATGATCAGCGCCCCGTCTTTTTCGATCACTTCGCGCTCGGCAGCGAAGTACAACGGTACGATCGGAATGCCTTCCAGATAGATGTACTGCCAGATATCCAGTTCGGTCCAGTTGGACAGGGGGAATACACGGATCGACTCGCCCTTGTTGACCTTGCCGTTATAGATATTCCACAACTCCGGACGCTGATTCTTCGGGTCCCAGCGGTGTTTGCTGTCGCGGAACGAATAGACACGCTCCTTGGCGCGGGATTTCTCTTCGTCACGGCGCGCACCGCCGAAGGCCGCATCGAAACCATACTGATCAAGTGCCTGCTTGAGACCCTGGGTCTTCATGATGTCGGTATGCTTGGCACTGCCATGGGTAAAGGGATTCACATCCTGCGCTATACCCTCGGGGTTGATATGGGTGATCAGTTCGAGCCCATACTCCTCAACCATCTTGCTGCGGAACTTGTACATCTCCTGGAACTTCCAGCGGGTATCCACGTGCAATACCGGAAAAGGCAGCTTGCCAGGGAAGAAGGCCTTGCGCGCCAGATGCAGCATCACCGCAGAATCTTTGCCGATGGAGTACAGCATCACCGGGTTATCAAATTCAGCGGCCACCTCACGGATGATGTGGATGCTTTCTGCCTCAAGCTCTTTGAGATGCGTCAGTTTGTCGACCATGGTCACTCACAAAAAAGACAGGATAACGGCCTACGGGCCGTGGACGAGCGCGAACTTTAACACAGCACCTGCTTCTAATCAGGGCCGTATTTAGATCAAAAAGGTCTGAGCATAAAACCATTAATCAAGGCTCAACGGCGCTGAAAGAGCCTCGGGCACATCAATCAGTTTCGAGCGGATATCAGAACGGATTGGGGCAGTCGATAAACACATGCTCCAGCGCAAAGCGGCGCGCCAGATATTCGCCAAGCGCCTGAACGCCATAGCGCTCGGTCGCGTGGTGACCCGCCGCGATGAAGCCGATAGCGTTTTCCCGTGCGCAGTGAAACGTCTGCTCGGAGGCTTCGCCACTGAGAAAAACATCCACACCGGCGGCCACCGCCTGTTCGATAAAACTCTGCCCGCCGCCAGTACACCAGCCGATTCGCCGGACCAGAGCGGGCCCCTCCACGACCAGAGGCTGACGCCCCAGCACCTGCTGCACGCGCCGGGCAAAATCATCCAGACTCACCGCCTGCGCCAAAACGCCGACCAATCCGACCGTGCGCGGATTGCCCGGCTCAAGATCGCCCTCCACCTCAATACCCAACCGCTGGGCGAGCTGCACGTTATTGCCAACCTGCGGATGGATATCCAGGGGCAAGTGATACGCCAGCAAGCTGATGTCATGAGTCAGCAGCGTCTTTATCCGTCGCTGACGAACTCCGGTGATGCAGGCATCCTCACCCTTCCAGAAATACCCATGGTGCACCAGCACCACGTCCGCGCCCGCTGCAACGGCAGCATCCAGCAGCGCCTGACTGGCCGTGACCCCACTGACGATCTTCTGCACCTGCGGCCGGCCCTCGACCTGCAAGCCGTTGGGGCAATAGTCATTAATGCTCGCTACATTGAGGAAGCGGTTGGCCTCCTCGACCAGACTGCGCAAGGCAATTGCCATGATATTTCTCCGCTATGCTGGGCCGACTGCCATTTAACCGGCAGCTTCGTATAATGGCGCCACCTTAATGGGGCGTGCGACGCTCCGGCAACCCTTCTGCGGACCTGCTCCCAATGCTCAAGGCTTTACGGTTTCTCGGCTGGCCACTGCTGGTTGGCGTGCTTCTGGCGCTGCTGATCATCCAACGCTATCCGCAATGGGTGGGCTTGCCGGATCAGGCAGTGCACCTGCAGCAGATTCGCCCGGGGAATACCGAAGCCCAGGGACAGGCCTCCTACGCCAACGCTGTGAGCAGTGCAGCGCCTGCGGTTGCCAACCTGTACAGCACCAAACTGGTCAGTAAGGCCGTGGACAAACCAGCGACCAGTCCGGGGCTCTACAGTGACGATGTTCCCAAGCAAAGACGTATGGAATCCAGTCTGGGTTCGGCAGTCATCATCAGCCCGGAAGGATTTCTGCTGACCAACAATCACGTGATTGAGGGCTCGGAGCAGATCATCGTAGCGCTCAAGGATGGTCGCGAAACCCAGGCGCACATCGTCGGAACCGACCCTGAGACCGACCTGGCAGTACTGAAGATTGATCTGCCCGACCTGCCAGCGATCACCCTGGGACGTTCGGAGCAGATCCGCATTGGTGATGTAGCGTTGGCGATTGGCAATCCATTCGGTGTGGGTCAGACGGTGACCATGGGCATCATCAGCGCCACCGGGCGCAATCAGCTGGGCATCAATACCTACGAAGACTTTATCCAGACCGATGCAGCAATCAACCCGGGCAACTCCGGCGGCGCACTGGTGGATGCCCAGGGTCATCTGCTGGGAATCAATACCGCCATTTTTTCCGATACCGGTGGTTCGCAGGGCATCGGCTTCGCCATCCCGACCAAGTTGGCCATGGAAGTCATGCGCGCGATCATCGAGCAGGGCCGGGTGATTCGTGGCTGGCTGGGTATCGAAATTCAGCCGATGACCCCGGAACTGGCGGAATCCTTTGGCATGGAAGGTCGACCGGGCATCATCGTCGCCGGCCTGTATCGCGACGGGCCGGGTTTCCGCGCTGGACTGCAGCCGGGGGATGTGATTCTGAGCATTGACGACGAGCCCGCGCTCAACGGCCGGCGCTCGATGAATCAGGTAGCGCGCAGCAAGCCGGGTGAAATCGTCCACCTTTCTGTCTTGCGTAGCGGTGAACTACTGGAGCTGAAGGCAGAAGTGGGGGCTCGCCCTGCGCCGATCACCAAGAAAAGCCCGGACCAGTAGCCCGGGCACACTCAGAGAATCGCGCCCAGCGCATCCAGCAGCGCCTTGTTCTGTTCCGGCGAACCGATGCTGATCCGCAGAAACTGCTCGATACGCGGCTTGTTGAAGTGCCGCACTATCACACTACGCTCACGCAAGGCCGCCGCCAGCGCCGATGCATCGTGCTGCGGATGACGGGCAAAGACAAAGTTCGCCGCTGACGGCAGCACCTCAAAACCCAACTGTTCAAGGCTGGCCACCACCGCTTCGCGACTGCTGATCACTTGCGCGCAAGTCTTGTGGAAATAGTCCCTGTCGGCAAAGGCCGCAGAAGCACCGGCGATCGCTGCACGATCCAGCGGATAGGAGTTGAAGCTGTTTTTGATGCGCTCCAGCGCCTCGATCAGGTCCGGATGGCCAACCGCCAGACCAACCCGCAGACCGGCCAACGAACGCGATTTGGACAACGTCTGGGTGACCAGCAGATTCGGGTAGCGCTCTACCAGCGCAACCGCGCTTTCACCGCCAAAATCGATATAGGCCTCATCGACCAGCACCACCGAGTCGGGATTCTGCTGCAGTAGGCGCTCGATGGCTTCCAGCGCCAGCAGGCATCCGGTCGGCGCATTCGGATTGGGAAAGACGATGCCACCGTTGGGTCGCAGGTAATCCTCTGGACGAATCTGGAACTGTTCATCCAGCGCAATGGCTTCGAAGGGAATACCGTACAGCCCGCAATACACCGGGTAAAAGCTGTAGCTGACATCCGGGAAAAGCAATGGCCGACCGTGCTGGAAGAGCCCGTGAAAGGCATGCGCCAGGACCTCATCGGAGCCGTTGCCAACGAACACCTGCGACGCTGAAATGCCATAGAAATCGGCAACCGCCTGCTTCAGCCGGTCACTGTTGGGGTCCGGGTAGAGGCGCAGGTCGTCATTGAGCTCGGCACGCATCGCCTCGATCGCCTTGGGCGAGGGGCCGTAGGGGTTTTCGTTGGTGTTGAGCTTGACCAGATTGGCCAGCTTTGGCTGCTCACCCGGCACATAGGGCACCAGTTGCTTGACGAAAGGACTCCAGAATTTGCTCATGCTCACTTGCCCTCGCTCTCGGCTGCAATGCGGTACTCGGCACTGCGCGCGTGGGCCGTCAGTGATTCACCGCGCGCCAGCACGGAAGCCACTTTACCCAGCTCGGAAGCGCCAGCAGGCGAGCAGAAGATGATCGACGAGCGCTTCTGGAAGTCATAGACGCCCAGCGGTGAAGAGAAGCGCGCGGTGCCGGAGGTCGGCAACACATGGTTGGGACCGGCGCAGTAATCGCCCAGTGCCTCGGCCGTGTATCGCCCCATGAAAATTGCTCCGGCGTGACGGATCTGCGGCAACCACTGCTCCGGATTGGCCACTGACAACTCCAGGTGCTCCGGTGCGATGCGGTTGGCAACCTCCATGGCCTGCGCCATGTCCGCAACCTGTATCAGCGCCCCACGGGCGCTCAGCGAAGTACGAATAATCTCCTGCCGCTCCATCGTGGGCAGCAGTTTGTCGATACTGGCAGCAACGGCATCGAGAAAACCCGCATCCGGGCTGAGCAGAATCGACTGCGCATCTTCGTCATGCTCGGCCTGAGAGAACAGGTCCATGGCTATCCAGTCCGGATCGGTCTGCCCGTCGCAGATCACCAGGATCTCCGAAGGACCGGCAATCATGTCGATACCCACCTTGCCGAACACATGCCGCTTGGCGGTCGCGACGTAGATATTGCCCGGGCCGACGATCTTGTCTACCGGCGGCACGCTCTGAGTGCCATAGGCCAGTGCCGCAACCGCCTGCGCGCCACCGATGGTGAATACCCGGTCCACACCGGCGATGCAGGCGGCGGCCAGGACCATTTCATTGATTTCGCCGCGCGGTGTGGGCACCACCATCACCACCTCGGCAACCCCTGCCACTTTCGCTGGGATGGCATTCATCAACACCGAGGAGGGATAGGTAGCCTTACCGCCCGGCACATAAAGACCGGCACGATCCAGTGGCGTGACTTGCTGCCCCAGCTGCGTACCATCGGCTTCGGTATAACTCCATGAGTCCTGCTTTTGCCGCTCGTGATAACTGCGCACCCGATCGGCGGCTTTTTCCAGAGCCTCACGCTGAGCGGGAGTGATCCGTGTCAGGGCCAATTCAAGACGCTCGCGGGGCAGAATCAAGTCAGCCATGCTGGCGACATCCAGCCCATCGAAGCGGCGGGTATATTCCACCAGCGCGTCGTCGCCGCGCTCGCGCACGGCCTGAATTATTTCCAGCACGCGAGCATTCACCGCATCATCAGAAACACTTTCCCAACTCAGCAAGTGATCAAGCTCACCGGCAAAAGTCGGATTGGCAGCATTCAGGCGACGGATAGTGATGGGAGCGGTCATGGCAGATCTCATGTTAGGCAATTCTCAGGCGCAACTAGAGTAACAAGCCCACCGTGCAGGCACCTGAGAAAATGGCTATGACACGGATAGGCTGCCGCAATCAGGATTGCGGAAAAGAGATCAGCGGTGTCGGCTTTCAACCGCTTCGCGCAGGGTATCGATCAGTGCCTGAATGCTGGCGTGCTGGGTTTTCATAGAGGCTTTATTGACGATCAGTCGCGAGCTGATTTCAGCAATCAGCTCTTGCGGCTCAAGGCCATTGGCGCGCAGGGTATTGCCCGTATCAACCACATCGATGATTTTGTCCGCCAGACCAACCAGAGGCGCCAACTCCATCGAGCCATACAACTTGATGATATCGACCTGACGCCCTTGCTCGGCGTAATAGCGCTTGGCCAGATTGACGAACTTGGTTGCCACGCGCAAACGTCCACGCGGCTCGGCTGCGCCCACTGCTCCGGCGGTCATCAGCTTGCAACGCGCAATCTTCAGATCCAGGGGCTCATAGATGCCCTCGGCACCGTACTCCATCAGCACGTCTTTACCCGCCACACCCAGATCGGCGGCACCGTGCTCGACATAGGTCGGCACATCGGTGGCGCGGACGATCAGCAAACGCACATCATCCAGCGTGGTAGGGATGATCAGTTTGCGGCTTTTGTCCGGGTTTTCAGTCGGCACAATGCCCGCAGCTGCCAGCAACGGCAGGGTATCGTCGAGTATTCGGCCTTTGGACAAGGCAATGGTCAGCATTCAGCAACTTCCTTAAAACAGGGCCAGCTAAAGCGCTGGCAGTCGGGTCGGGAACAACCTTGCCTATCCCGGTACACGACGGATCTTGGCACCCAGCAACTGCAACTTCTCTTCGATGCACTCATAGCCACGATCAATGTGATAAATACGATCAATCATCGTATCGCCTTCAGCTACCAATCCCGCGATAACCAGACTGGCTGAAGCGCGCAGATCAGTGGCCATTACCGGAGCGGCCTTGAGTTTCGGCACACCGGTAACCACTGCCGTGTTGCCCTCGACAAGAATCTGCGAGCCCATACGGTTCATTTCATAGACATGCATGAAACGGTTTTCGAAAATGGTTTCGATCACCGTGCCAGTTCCTTCGGCAACCGCGTTGAGCGAAACAAACTGCGCCTGCATGTCTGTTGGAAAGGCCGGATAGGGTGCCGTGCGCAGATTAACCGCTTTCGGACGCCGACCTTTCATGTCCAGCTCAATCCAGTCTTTGCCCGTGGTAATTTCTGCTCCGGCTTCCTGAAGCTTGGAGAGCACCGCCTCAAGAATGGTCGGATCGGTATCCTTGAGCTTCACCCGACCACCGGTCGCCGCTGCGGCCACAAGGTAAGTGCCGGTTTCAATCCGGTCAGGCATCACGCTGTAGCGCCCGCCGCCGAGACGTTCAACTCCGTCAATCACAATGGTGTCGGTGCCGGCACCGCTGACCTTGCCACCCATCGAGTTGATAAAGTTCGCCAGATCAACCACTTCCGGCTCGCGTGCGGCGTTTTCCAGCACCGAGCGGCCTTTGGCCAGCGCAGCCGCCATCATGATGTTCTCGGTGCCGGTCACACTGACAATGTCAAAGAAGAAGTGCGCACCGCGCAAACCGCCCTCCGGCGCCTTGGCCTTGATATAGCCGCCCTCGACCGTGATTTCAGCACCCATGGCCTCCAGACCGCGGATGTGCAGGTCAACCGGACGCGATCCAATGGCACAGCCGCCAGGCAGCGCCACCTCCGCCTCGCCAAAGCGCGCGACCAGCGGGCCAAGCACCAGGATCGAAGCACGCATGGTTTTCACCAGATCGTACGGCGCTACCAAGGTCTTGATCGAGCTGGCATCCACCTCAACGCTGAGCTTTTCATCAATGACCGGTTCAATGCCCATCCGCCCAAACAGCTCGATCATGGTGGTGATGTCGTGCAGGTGCGGCAAGTTGCACACCGTCACTGGCCGGTCAACCAGCAGGGTGGCCGCCAAAATCGGCAATGCCGCATTTTTAGCGCCGGAAATACGAATCTCGCCGTTCAGAGGAACGCCGCCGGTAATAATCAGTTTGTCCATGGAATGGGTTCTCGCTGCCAGTGGGCTCAGTTGCGCTCAGCCCAGGCGGAGCGGCTGAAGAATTTCATGGTGACTGCATGGATGCTGCCATCGGCAATCCACGCATTCAGATGGGCATAAACCTGCTGCTGTCGCTTGACCGGACTCAGCGCGGCCAACTCGTCAGAAATCAAGTTCAACTGGAAGCTGCAACCCTCGCCTTCCACTTCTATCTGGACACCGGGTAACTTGCTCTGGAGAAAATCTTTAACTTCTAGCGCCTGCATGCTCGACCTCGTTTTGCACTTCATGCCAGCCGATGTACGCAGCCAGCGGCCATGTGGAAAGCTGTCCAGCGCAGTTCAGATGCTGGAAAACCGTGAGTACCGGCCTGAAGCGGGAAAATTTTGTGCAAAGCCAATGCTTGCAGGGGCGACATCATACAAAAAATCCGCCCAACCCGCGAATCGACTCATTCGCAGGTCGGGAGCAGCTCGGTCAAACCCGATACCTCGGCAATCTGACGCATGTCCGCGGGCAGTCCACGCATCGCCAGAGCCTTGCCCGACGCAGAAGCATCACGCATAAACGCCAGTAACAGGGAAACTCCGACGCTGCTGGATTTTTCAACTGCCGTGCAGTCAAGCAACAATTCTCCAGCTGGACTGGCATTGATCACTTGCCGGCCATCCTTGCGCAACTGCGGGCCGGAGCGAAAATCAATCACTCCGGACAACTCGAGCCGCCCCGGAACCGTCTCGGTTATCTTTGCGACGCTCACGCCGATTCCTTGCTGGCCTGCTTGGCCTTGGAGACGGTTTCGGCCCAGGTATCGATCACCTTGTTCAGGTCATTGCCATGATCCTTCATGGACTGGGCAAACTGATCACGAAACAATTTGCCGATATTGATGCCATTGATGATCACGTTGCGCATGCGCCAACTGCCGTCCATCTCGACCATGGTGTAGGAAAGCGGGTAAACCGCACCCTTGCTGTCCTTGACCTCCATGTTGACCGCTTCCCGACCGGGCTCCTGCTTGCCACCCACAGGGAGAATGCGAATCTCCTGATTGTCGTACTCCAGCAGAGCGTTGCCATAAAAGCGCATCAGGCTGGTTTTGAAATTATCCTCGAAACGCTTCATCTGCTCAGGTGAAGCGCCACGCGAGTAGCGGACAGTCATCACGCCTTTGGAGATACCTTCCATATCCACTACCGGAGCCAGAATGCGGTCCAGCGCGGCGTAGAACTCTGATGGATCCTGCTTGTAGAGCTGCTTGTTGGCTTTCAGGTCCGCCAGAAGCTGGTCTGTTGTGCCCTTCACCACCTCCGCTGCAGTCGGTGCAGCCTGAGCAAGCAGCGACACTGTGCTGAGGACAAAAACCAGAAAAGCTCGGCGGACCGCTGAAAAAAGCATCATGTTGGACTGCAGGCTGATCATTGAGATTTTTCCTCCTTGTTAACCGAATTCAGCAGGAACTTGCCGATCAGATCTTCCAGAACCAATGCCGACTGGGTATCGCGAATAACCCCTTCGTCCTTGAGCACGGCCTCTTCGCCACCGACGCTGATACCGATGTATTTCTCGCCCAGCAGGCCGGCAGTAAGGACGGATGCCGTCGAATCCTCAGGGAGATTATTCACCTGATCATTGATTTCCATGGTGACCCTACCGGTGTAGCTGTCGCGATCCAGATCAATGGCCGTGACCTTGCCGACGATCACGCCAGCCATGGTGACTTTGGCCCTGACGGTAAGACCGGCAATATTGTCAAAATACGCGTAAACCTTGTACGTCTGATCAGACGTGCCTGCCGACAGCCCACTGACACGCAGGGCCAGCAACAACAAAGCCAAAAAGCCGGCCATCACAAACAGGCCAACACCAATTTCCTGGGCGCGGGTTTGCATCAAAAATCTCCAAACATCAAGGCGGTCAGAATAAAGTCCAGGCCCAATACGGCCAATGAGGCATACACCACGGTCCGGGTAGTTGCACGACTGATCCCTTCCGAGGTTGGATCGCAGTCATACCCCTGAAAAACAGCGATCCAGGTTACAACGAAGGCAAATACGACGCTTTTGAGCATGCCATTGAGCACATCCTCACGAAACTCAACGCTGTTCTGCATGTTGGCCCAGAACGAGCCGTCGTAAACGCCCAGCCAATCCACAGCAACCATGGCACCACCCCAGATACCGACGACACTGAAGATAGCCGCCAGTAATGGCATGGAAATAAACCCCGCCCACAGCCGCGGCGCGATGATGTATTTGAGCGGATCAACCCCGATCATTTCCAGACTGGACAATTGCTCGGTGGATTTCATGTTGCCAATCTCCGCCGTCAAGGCAGAACCGGCGCGTCCGGCAAAGAGCAATCCGGTCACCACCGGACCAAGCTCACGCAAGAGCGTCAGCGCAACCATCTGGCCCACCGCCTGCTCTGAGCCGTAATCGACCAGAATGTTGTAACCCTGCAGCGCCAGCACCATGCCAATGAACAAGCCGGCCACCACAATGATCGGCAACGACAACACACCAACAAAGAACAACTGTTTGACCAGCAGACTAAAGCCATTGCCCAGCCCGCCGCGCCCCAACAGTGCATGCAACAAAAACAGCGTGGAGCGGCCCAGCGCCTCAACTACAGCAATACCGGTCCGACCGATCCGGGCAACCCTGTCGAGATAAGAAGTCTTGCGCATCAACCCTGCCTCAACAAATCGGTACGGTAATCCGCTGCCGGAAAATGGAAGGGCACCGGTCCATCCGGTATGCCCTTCATAAACTGGCGAATCTGTGGATTGTCCGAGTTCATCAGCTGATCGGGCGTACCGAAGCCCAAAACCCTGGAGTCACCGACCACATAGATAAAATCCGCAATAGTCGCGGTTTCTGCCAAGTCGTGGGAAACCACGATACTGGTGATACCCAAGGCGTCATTGAGCAGACGGATCAGCCGTACCAGAACACCCATGGCAATCGGATCCTGCCCGACGAAAGGTTCGTCGTACATCAGGATTTGCGGGTCCAGCGCAATGGCTCTGGCCAACGCAACCCGGCGCTTCATGCCACCGGACAACTCGTCAGGCATCAGGTCATAGGCGCCGCGCAACCCCACTGCCTGCAATTTCATCAGGACGATATCGCGGATCATCTCTTCCGGCAGCTTGGTGTGCACCCGCAATGGAAAGGCGACGTTTTCAAACACATCCAGATCCGTAAAGAGTGCGCCACTCTGAAACAACACACCCATCTGCTTGCGCATATCGAAGAGTTCAGCGCGCGACAAGTCCGGCAGATTCAGCCCATTGACCCAGACACCGCCCTGACTTGGCATCAACTGCGCCGCAATCAGCCGCAACAGGGTTGTTTTTCCGCACCCTGAAGGCCCCATGATGGCGGTCACTTTGCCGCGCGGGATGTGAATATCGACATTTTCGAAAATAGTTCGCGACCCGCGCTTGAAGGTGACCCCCCTCAACTCGACCGCATTAACGCTTGCGCTAGCCATCCGTACTCCTCGGGAACAGTTGCCGCGCCCATACCCACCAACAGCAAGCTTAAATCGCGGGGGCCAAGCGAACAGCGGCGCAATATAACATCGTCGCCACAGCATCCCAAAGTACCAAACCTGCAGCCGCGACGACGCCCTGCAGCCGTTGTGCTGAGAGCAATTGATGCGCAAAGTGTCAGGCACCGGCTTATTGCCGTTATAATCGGCCAACAGTCACTGGATACTGCTAACCAAATGAACCAATCCCACGCCTTGATTCAGTCAGCTCAGCGCACCGTTCGCCTCGAACTGGAAGCGATAGAAGCCCTGCTTGAGCGAATCAACGCAGATTTTGTACGCGCCTGCGAACTGTTGCTGGCGTGCCGCGGACGGGTCGTTGTCGTGGGCATGGGCAAGTCTGGTCACATCGGCAAAAAGATTGCTGCCACGCTGGCCAGCACCGGGACACCCGCCTTTTTCGTGCATCCGGCAGAAGCCAGCCATGGCGACATGGGCATGATCACCAAAGATGACGTGGTATTGGCACTGTCCAATTCAGGCTCCACCGCCGAGATCATCACCCTGTTGCCATTGATCAAGCGACTGGGGATCACCCTTGTGAGCATGACCGGCAACCCCGAGTCGCCGCTGGCGCAGGCTGCCGAGGCCAATCTGGATGCCCGGGTTGAACATGAGGCCTGCCCACTGAACCTCGCCCCCACCTCGTCAACCACAGCCAGCCTGGTACTGGGTGATGCACTGGCCATTGCCTTGCTCGAAGCTCGCGGCTTTACCGCCGAAGACTTTGCCTTCTCCCACCCGGGCGGCGCGCTGGGTCGGCGATTACTGCTCAAGGTGGAGAACGTCATGCATGCCGGCGAAGCCCTGCCGAGGGTTGCGCGCGGCATCCTGCTGCGCGATGCACTGCTGGAAATGACCCGCAAGGGGCTGGGAATGACCGTGATCGTCGAAAGCGACGGGCGGCTTGCCGGTATTTTTACCGATGGCGATCTGCGTCGTACCCTGGACCGGGGAATCGATGTACGCAACGCCAGCATCGACAGCGTGATGACCGCCCATGGCAAAACCGCCAAACCCGAGATGCTTGCTGCGGAAGCACTGAAAATCATGGAAGACCACAAAATCAACTCACTGGTTGTGGTTGATTCGGATGATCGTCCGGTTGGCGCACTGAACATGCACGACCTCTTGCGCGCCGGGGTGATGTGAATGCAGCAGGAACTCTTGCAGCGCGCACGCGGCGTAAAGCTGGCGATCTTCGATGTAGACGGCGTACTGACCGATGGCAGGCTGTATTTCCTGGTTGACGGCAGTGAGTTCAAGACATTCAACACGCTGGATGGCCACGGCATAAAAATGCTGATTGCTTCGGGCGTGCGTACGGCCATCATTTCCGGCCGCAAAACTCCGATTGTGGAGCGAAGGGCACAGAACCTGGGCATCCAGCATCTCTACCAGGGGCGCGAAGACAAGCTGGTGGTACTCGATGAACTGCTCGGACAGCTCAATCTCAACTACGCACAGGTAGCCTACCTGGGTGATGACCTGCCTGACCTGCCGGTGATTCGCAGGGTCGGACTGGGTATGGCGGTTGCCAGCGCTGATGCTTTTGTTCGTGAAAATGCTCACGGCATCACGCAAGCGCGTGGCGGCGAAGGTGCCGCCCGCGAATTCTGCGAACTGATCATGCGCGCCCAAGGCACGCTTGATAGCATCCAAGCCACTTATCTGTAGGATCAGCATGTCGAACAGTATTCGCCAGACACTGATGTTTCTGCCCATAGCGGCGCTGCTGATCGCGCTTGGCTACTGGAATATCCGGCCGGAAAGTTTCGACGAACAGCACACTGCTGTCGCGACTGAGACCTCGGTGGATTTCTTCGTAGTCAACCCACACACCCAGCAATTCAAGGAAGACGGCAGCCTCAATTACCGGATGAAGGCGGACAAGCTGGAACATATCAAAGCCACTGACATTACCCTGATGAGCCAGCCGGACTTGCTGTTGTACCGCCAGAACGAGGCACCATGGCATGTGCAAAGCCAGCGCGGGGAAGTAGCCCCTGCTGGAAAGCAGGTAGAATTGATCGATGACGTCAGGGTGCAACGTACTGACAACAAGAATCGCCAGACCCTGCTGACCACCAGTCGTCTGACCGTTTTTCCTGATAAAGAATATGCCGAGACCAGCCAAGCCGTTAAGATTGATGCAGCCAATGGCGTGACCACGGCAACCGGTATGAAAGCGTACCTGAATGAAGGCAGGATGGACCTGCTCTCCAATGTAAGAGGCCAGCATGAGGTTCGTTAAAACCCTTCCCCTAGTGCTTGTTTTCCTGGGTAGCACACTCGCCTGCGGCACTGCCGCGGCACTGCCGACTGACCGCGAACAACCAATCCGGGTGCAGGCCGATAGCGCCGAGCTCGACGACAAGCAAGGCGTCGCCGTCTATCGCGGCTCGGTGGTGATCACCCAGGGCAGCCTCAAGATAACCGGCGACCAGGTCACGATCACCCAGAGTCCGCAGGGTGATGTTGAGCTTTTTACCGCGATTGGCGAGCCGGCCTACTATGAGCAGCAGCCGTCAACGGACAAGGCCATCGTAAAGGCTTATGGCAAAACCATTCAGTATTATGCCGCCACCGAACGCATTGTTCTGATCGATCAGGCCAAGGTCATCCAGGAAGGCAACACCTTTACCGGCGAGAAGATCGTTTATGACACCCAGCGCCAGATTGTCAACGCAGGCAGAGCCAGCAACGCCAGTGTGAGCAAGCCGCAACCGCGGATTGACATGGTTATCCAGCCGAAGAAAAAACCCGAACAAAAGGCACCCTAATGGCCACTCTCAAAGCCCAGCACCTGGCGAAGAGCTACAAGGGCCGTCAGGTCGTGCGTGACGTCAGCCTGTCCATCGACAGCGGCCAGATCGTCGGCTTGCTGGGCCCCAATGGCGCGGGCAAGACTACCTGCTTCTACATGATCGTCGGACTGGTTCAGGCAGACCAGGGGCGCATCCTGATCGATGACCTCAACATCAGCCATCTGCCAATGCACGGCCGGGCCCGCGCAGGCATTGGCTATCTGCCACAGGAAGCCTCGATCTTCCGCAAGCTGAGCGTGGCCGACAACATCATGAGTATCCTTGAAACACGCAAGGATCTGGACCGGGCCGGACGTCATGACGCGCTCGAAAGTCTGCTGGAAGAATTCCACATCCACCACATTCGCGACACCTTGGGCATGAGCCTGTCCGGTGGCGAGCGGCGGCGGGCGGAGATTGCCCGCGCACTGGCCACCTCGCCCAAATTCATACTGCTGGATGAGCCTTTCGCTGGTGTGGACCCGATCTCGGTCGGCGACATCAAACAGATCATCCATCACCTCAAGACCAAGGGCATTGGCGTACTGATCACCGACCACAACGTGCGCGACACTCTGGATATCTGTGAAGTCGCCTACATAGTGAACGATGGCCAACTGATCGCCGAAGGCGATGCCGAAACCATCCTGGCCGATCAACTGGTCAAAGACGTATACCTGGGACACGAGTTCCGCCTGTAACCTATCAACCCAACCGAACACCGCGCCCTCGCCCAGAGGAAAGTAGCCGAATACCGGCATATACTTTGCTAACGCTCGACGCCTCGGCGTCTCGAATCTATTGGCGCCCGGTGGCCCGAAGCTCAAGGTGAACCTCTTTCCGTTATGAAACCTTCGCTAGTCCTCAAGATGGGCCAGCAGCTGACGATGACCCCTCAGCTGCAACAGGCAATTCGCTTGCTTCAGCTATCAACCCTGGACCTGCAGCAGGAAATTCAGGAGGCGCTGGAATCCAACCCCATGCTCGAGCGTCAGGAAGAAGGCGAAGACTTCGACAATGACGATCCGCTTGCCGATAAAAGCGAAACCTCGACGCCCGCTCCCGCCACCAGCCAGGAAAGCGCTTTTGAGGATTCCGCCGACAACGCCGAACGCTTTGAAGAAGGCGAATGGAATGAGCGAATTCCCAACGAACTGCCGGTAGACACTGCCTGGGAGGATATCTACCAGACCAGCGCCAGCAGCCTGCCGAGCAACGACGACGATGAATGGGACTTCACCTCACGCACATCAGCCGGCGAGAGCTTGCAAAGCCACCTGCTCTGGCAACTCAATCTGACCCAGATGTCGGAAACCGACTTGCTGATTGCAGTCACCCTGATCGACTGCATCAGCAACGATGGCTACCTGGAAGAGTCGCTGGAAGAGGTGCTGGAAGCTTTTGACCCGGAAATGGACGTCGAGCTCGACGAGATTGAAGCAGTACTTCACCGTATCCAGCTGTTTGACCCGATCGGCTGCGGCTCCCGCGACTTGCGTGAATGCCTGCTGATTCAACTGCGCCAGCTACCATCCACGACTCCCTGGCTTGCCGAGGCGCAAAAACTGGCAAGCGACTATCTGGACCTGTTAGGCAGCCGCGACTACAGCCAGCTGATGCGCAAGATGAAGATCAAGGAGGGCGAGCTGCGGCCGATCATTGACCTGATCCAGAGCCTCAACCCGCGCCCCGGCTCGCAGATCGAGGCCAGCGAGCCCGAGTATGTGATCCCGGATGTGCTGGTACGCAAACACAATGATCGCTGGCTGGTTGAACTCAACCAGGAAGCAGTGCCGCGCCTGCGAGTGAATCCGCAGTACGCCAGTTTTGTGCGACGCGCAGACTCCAGCGCCGACAACACCTTCATGCGCAATCAGTTGCAGGAGGCGCGCTGGTTCATCAAGAGCCTGCTCAGCCGCAATGAAACCCTGATGAAAGTGGCGACGCAGATTGTCGAACACCAGCGCGGCTTTCTCGAGTATGGCGATGAAGCCATGAAGCCCCTGGTTCTGCATGACATTGCCGAAGCTGTGGGCATGCATGAATCAACCATTTCACGGGTTACCACCCAGAAGTTCATGCACACCCCACGCGGCATTTACGAGCTGAAATACTTTTTCTCCAGCCATGTCAGCACAGCTGAAGGCGGTGAATGCTCGTCAACGGCAATCCGCGCCATAATCAAAAAACTGGTCGCTGCGGAAAGTCAGAAAAAGCCATTGAGTGACAGCAAGATTGCAGGTTTACTGGAAGCTCAGGGCATTCAGGTTGCCCGCCGGACTGTAGCCAAATATCGCGAATCACTGGGCATTGCCCCCTCCAGCGAACGCAAGCGCTTGATTTAAGAACATCGCCCCAAAGCACCAGTGTCCCGGCGACAGGCTCACGAGACTGTCACTAATACACGGCAACAAGGAGAATGCGGTATGCAAGTGAACATCAGTGGACATCAACTGGATGTGACCGACGCCATGCGTGACTATGTCGGTGAGAAACTTGGCAGACTTGAACGCCATTTCGACAAAATTACCAACGTACAAGTGATCATGCAGGTCGAAAAGCTGAAACAGCAGATCGAAGCGACCTTGCATGTTGCCGGACGCGAAGTCGTCGCTCACGCGGAGCACGAAGACATGTACGCGGCCATTGACCTGCTCGCCGATAAACTTGATCGTCAACTGATCAAGCACAAGGAAAAGCAGCTTGACCATAAACAGGGCACTACGGCCCGATAACCCTAATTCCTACCCATGATCTCAATAGAGCAAATCCTGACCCCCGGCCGTTCTTTGGTGAACGTGCCGGGCGGCAGCAAAAAACGCGTCCTCGAGCAGATTGCCAGCCTGGTCGCCCGCGACCTTCCCGACGTGGATGAGCAGGATATCTTCGAGAGCCTGATCGCCCGCGAAAAACTCGGTTCCACCGGCTTTGGCAATGGCATAGCCATTCCACACTGTCGCCTGCCCGGATGCACCAGCCCGATCTGTGCAGTATTGCGTCTGGATACGCCAGTCGACTTTGATGCCATTGATGGCGCCCCCGTCGACCTGCTATTTGTCCTGCTGGTACCGGAAGAAGCCACCGATGCGCACCTTGAACTGCTGCGGCAGATTGCCAGCATGCTCAATCGCAGCGAAGTGCGCGAAAGGCTGCGGCAGGCACAAAGCAGCGAGCAGCTTTACCAAATGGTTGTGGAAGCCCAAAACGATCAATAAGGAGCAAGACCATGCGCCTGATCATCGTTAGTGGTCGCTCCGGCTCTGGCAAAAGTACCGCTTTGGATGTTCTCGAAGACAACGGTTTCTACTGCATCGACAATCTGCCGGCCGGACTGCTGACCGAACTGGCTGAGCGAGCCTTGCTGAATATTGATCTGCTGCAGCCACAAGTTGCAGTTTCCATTGATGCACGCAACCTGGCCAGCCAGCTGGAGCGGGTGCCGGACCTGCTGGCAGAGGTTCGCGCCAAGCATATCCAGTGCGATGTGGTCTATCTGGACAGTGACGACGAAACGCTGCTCAAGCGCTTTTCCGAAACCCGCCGCCGCCATCCGTTGACATCCGAAACACGCTCGCTGGCGGAAGCCATCAAGGATGAAACCATTCTACTGGGCCCGATTGCCGATCTGGCCGATCTCAAGCTCGACACCACTCATCTGAATCTTTACCAGCTGCGCGACAGCATCAAGCTGCGACTGCTCAACAAACCTGAGCCAGGCACTGCCTTTCTGATCGAATCATTCGGCTTCAAGCGCGGCATGCCGGTGGATGCCGATCTGGTCTTCGACGTACGCTGCCTGCCCAACCCTTACTGGAAAGCGGATCTGCGCAGTTTGTCCGGCAAGGACCCGGAGATCATCGATTACCTCAGCGGCCTGGATGACGTCGAAGAGATGTACGAGGACATCTACACCTACCTGAACAAGTGGTTGCCGCGCTTCGCCGCCAGTAACCGCTCCTATGTGACCGTCGCCATCGGCTGCACCGGTGGGCAACACCGCTCGGTGTACCTGGCAGAGCGTTTGGGCGCAGCCCTGAAGATCAGTCTGAAAAACATTCAGGTCCGCCACCGCGATATCAGCTAAGGAACAGCAACAGATGCTCAATCAGGAAATCACCATCATCAACAAACTGGGGCTGCACGCCCGGGCAGCAGCCAAGTTTGTCGGTGTGGCCGGCTGCTACCCCTGCCAGATCAAGGTCGGGCGCACGCTGGAAAGCCTGGTCGATGGCAAAAGCATCATGTCGGTCATGATGCTGGCGGCCGGAAAGGGCTCCAGCATCCAGCTGCAAACCGACGGAGAGCAGGAAGCAGAAGCCATGCAGGGGCTGATCGAACTGATCAACAACCGGTTTGATGAAGCCGAATAAATCAGCTTCCCGCCACCATCATCCGCTCCAGCAATACCGAGCCACTGCGAATGTTGCTGCGTAGTTCAAGATCATTCCCCACTGCCACAATCTGCCTGAACATCTCCCGCAGATTGCCGGCGATAGTCACTTCCTGAACCGGATACTGGATTTCACCGTTCTCCACCCAGAAACCGGCGGCGCCACGCGAATAATCGCCAGTCACCAGATTCAGGCCCTGCCCCATCAGCTCGGTGACCAACAAGCCACGCCCCATGCGCCTGAGCAAGGCCCGCTGATCCTCGGCACCATGCGTCACCAGCAGATTGTGCACGCCGCCCGCATTGGCCGTGCTCGGCATCCCCAGCTTGCGGCCCGAATAGGTTCCCAACACATACGAGACGATCACACCGTCCTCGACAAAAGGCTTGGCATAGGTCGCCAGACCATCGCCATCAAAGGCCGCACTGGCCAGCCCCCGCGGGATATGCGGATGCTCATTAAGACTCAGCCATTGGGGAAACAACTGCTGACCCAGTGACCCCTCCAGAAAGGATGACTTGCGGTACAGATTGCCACCGGAAATCGCCGCCAGAAAGTGACCAAACAAGCCGCCAGCCAACTCGGCCGAGAACAGCACCGGCACCTCGCATGTGGGCACCGGGCGCGCGCCAAGGCGCGATACCGTGCGCTGCGCGGCACGCTGCCCGATACTGACTGCACTGGCCAAGGCAGTCCCCTGGCGATTGACGTCGTACCAGTAATCACGCTGCATCTGGCCATCGCGTTCAGCGATCATCACGCAACTCAGGCTGTGGCGGGTACTCGCGTAGCTCCCGACAAAACCATGGCTGTTGCCGTAGACGCGGCATCCGCGGTGGGTGCTGAGCGACGTACCGTCCGCATTGCTGATCCGCGAATCGGCAGCAAACGCCGCCGCCTCACACTCCAGCGCCAGCTCGACCGACTGCTCGGGGGTGAGATTCCACGGATGATAAAGATCCAGATCGGCCATCTCGCGCGCCATCAACCCGGCTTCCGCCAGCCCGGAAAACGCATCTTCCGACGCGTGCTCGGCTATCGCCAGGGCGGCCGCGACCGTTTCGCGAATGGCCTCGGCGCCACTGGCAGAGGTACTCGCAGAGCCTTTGCGCTGGCCCACGTACAGCGTGATACCAAAGCCCTGATCGCGGTTGAACTCAACCGTTTCAACTTCGCGCTGGCGGACCGTGGTGGACAAGCCCTGCTCAAGCGAAACAGCGACCTCACAGGCACTGGCCCCCTGCCGGCGCGCCTCCGCAATAATCTGCTCAACCTGCTCCTGCAACGTGGGCAGCGCTTCAGGACCGACATGTTCTAGCGCACTCATTGCTTACTCCATTACTGTGGCCAGGCGGGCAAGCCGGACAAGCGGCCCCCGAGTGGTTATCATGGCAACGTTATCTTCCGGATACGTCCCATGTCTGAAAAAATCGATGACTTCTCCGAAGAGAAGAGCAAAACCCAAGTCAAACGTGAGCTGCATGCCCTGCAAGAGCTGGGTGAGCGCCTGACGACGCTCAAACCGGATCTGCTGGCCAAATTGCCGCTCACCGAGCCGCTGCAAAAAGCCCTGGCCGATGCGCCGAAACACAAGGCGCATATTGCCCGCAAACGACACCTGCAATACATCGGCAAACTGATGCGCGATGCGGACGTCGAAGCCATCAGCGCGCTGATCGACCAACTCGACACCTCCACGCGCCAGTACAACGAGCGCTTCCATGGTCTGGAACGCTGGCGTGACCGCCTGATTGGCGGAGACGACGCCACACTGGACGCTTTTGTCGGTGAATACCCTGAAACTGACCGCCAGCAGATGCGCAGTCTGATCCGCCATGCCCAACACGAAGCGGCCCACAACAAACCGCCGGCCGCCGCCCGCAAGGTGTTCAAATACATCCGTGAGCTGGACGAAATTCAGCGCGGCTTGCGCTGAGTCCGTAGGGTGGACATCTCGCGCAGCGAATGTCCACCAAGACGGGCAAGTGGTGGACAAGGCTACGCCGTTGTCCACCCTACACCCCCGTGCCCCCCACGGTTATGGCATCTATTTTCAGGGTTGGCTGCCCTACCCCGACAGGTACCGACTGCCCGTCCTTGCCGCAGGTACCGACGCCACTGTCCAGCGCCAGATCATTACCGACCATCGACACCCGGCTCATCGCCTCCGGACCATTGCCGATCAGGGTCGCGCCTTTGACCGGCGTGGTGATACGGCCGTTCTCGATCAGATACGCCTCACTGGTGGAAAAAACGAACTTGCCACTGGTGATGTCCACCTGTCCTCCGCCCAGATTGGCGCAATATATTCCGCGCTCCACCGAAGCAATGATCTCCGCCGGATCACTGTCGCCAGCCAGCATGTAGGTGTTGGTCATGCGCGGCATCGGCAAACAGGAATAGGATTCGCGGCGCCCGTTGCCAGTCGCGGCGACCCCCATCAGGCGGGCATTCAACTTGTCCTGCATGTACCCCTTGAGCACACCCTTTTCAATCAGCGTGGTGCACTGGGTCGGCGTGCCCTCGTCATCCAGCGTCAGTGAGCCACGTCGCCCGGCGAGGGTTCCGTCATCGACAATGGTGCACAGGCTTGATGCGACCTGTTCCCCAATACGACCGCTGTAGGCGGAGCTGCCCTTGCGGTTGAAATCACCCTCCAGCCCGTGACCGACGGCCTCATGCAGCAGCACGCCTGACCAGCCGGGACCCAGCACCACCGGCAATGTGCCCGCCGGGGCCGGGACAGCTTCCAGATTGATCAGGGCCTGACGCAGCGCCTCACGGGCATAGCCCATGGCCCGCTCTTCCAGCGTCCCTTCTTTCTGCAGAAAATAGCGGTAATCGCAGCGCCCGCCGCCACCATGCCCACCGCGCTCACGACGGCCATTTTGCTCGACGATCACGCTCACGTTGAAGCGCACCAGCGGACGAATATCCGCTCCCAGACTGCCGTCCGTCGCTGCGACCAGTACCCGGTCCCAGACACCCGAGAGGCTCACCGTCACTTGCTGGATACGCGGATCCAGCGCTCGCGTGGCAGCATCGGTGCGTTTGAGCAGATCGACCTTTTCCGCACGGCTGAGCACCTCCAGAGGATTCTGCTCGGGGTACAGCGGCGTGCCGGGCACACTGCGCAACAGCGCAACCTGACCCTGCTGCCCCGCCCGGGCAATCGAACGTGCCGCCTGTGAGGCATCGCGCAGCGCCTGGCGGCTGATGGTATTGCTGTAGGCAAAGCCGGTTTTCTCACCCGACAGGGCGCGCACGCCAACCCCTTGATCCAGATTGAAACTGCCTTCCTTGACGATGCCGTCTTCCAGTACCCAGTTTTCCGAAATCTGGCTCTGAAAATACAGATCAGCTGCATCGATACCGGGGCCAGCCAACTCCCCCAGCACCTCGGGAAGCAACTCGATACTCAGCTCGCCGGGGGTCAGCAAATGGGCGCTGACCGATGACACTAAATCACTCATGGTTTCTCCATCACAACGGATACGGGCTCGCCAGGTGGCGAAAATCGGCGCTGCTGCTCCAGCGGCATAGTTTGACGGATAGCCGCCTGCGCCTGGGCATCACGCTCAGCCAGCAGAACTGCCTCACCCAGCGGTTGCTCCGCGAGAACCCGCCCCCAGGGATCGGCGATCAGCGAATGACCAAAAGTTTCACGCCCGCCGGGATGCTCACCACCCTGATTGGCCGCCAACAGATAGCACTGGGTTTCAATGGCGCGGGCGCGCAGCAATATATGCCAGTGCGCCGCACCGGTCACTGCGGTGAAGGCTGCCGGCGCACTGATCAGCTCGGCGCCGGCGGCACGCAACGCGGTATAAAGCTCGGGAAAACGCAGGTCGTAACAGACGCTCAAGCCCAGGCGACCCACCGGCGTATCTGCCACGACCACCCGCGCACCGTGCACATAGTCATCCGACTCACGGTAACGCCCGCGCTTATCGGCAACGTCCACATCAAACAGATGCAGCTTGTCGTAACGCGCCGCCCGCTCACCATCAGCATCGATCAGCAAGGAGCAGGCATGCGGTCTGGCCTGGGGTTGGTCATCCGGTGGTAGCGGCAGAGTGCCGGCTACAATCCATAAATCCAGCTCGCGTGCTGCCTGTTTCAGCCAGGGCAGAACAGGTCCCTCGCCACAGGCCTCCGCGCGCGCCAGATCGGCCAGATCGCGCCGCCCCATGGCGGCAAAGTTCTCCGGTAACACTGCCAGACGCGCGCCGCCTTGCGCTGCCTGTTCCAGCAGCCGGCGGGCGGCCAGCAAGTTGTCTGCCACCCGATCCTGACTGACCATCTGCACCACTGCCAGACTCATCGAGAACACACTCCGCCATTCATCGCTTGAAAAAGTTGATATTCGGGTTATCCATAGGGCCTTTGACCTGGTACTGAACCCGGGTCAGGCTGGATGTGCTGACCCCGAACATCTTGTCGGCCAGCTTATCGACCGCGAAGATGGCACCCGCCACCACCGGCGCCCCCACCGCCAGAGCCCCCAGAACCACCGTATTGGACACCGGCAGGGTGACATACAGCTTGGCGTCGATCTGCTGGGTGACCATATCCAGCGTACCGTCGAGTTGCAGTTTCACCGACGGCCCCTTCACATCAAGCGGCTGAGTAGTGACAAAAACGCCATTGGTGGCGGCCAGCACAAAGCCAATCCGATCGTAGGCCATGCCGGCGCCAAACAGATCGGAGAAATCCAGACGCAAACGCCGGCCAATAGCACTCAGATTGAGCAGACCAAAAGCCCGCAGAGCCTTAGTCCCGCCCCCCTGCACTTCGGTGCTGCTGCCGTTGTGCATGCTGCCATCCAGCGTTCCGGAAAGCCGCAGCAGACTGATATATGCCGGTGACCCCGGCCAGCGCAAGTCAGTATCCACCTTGAAACGCTCACTGCTGACCGAAGGTGCAAAGTTCCACGCCTGCAGTACGGCGCCAATATCTGCACCCTGAAGACGGCCTTTGTACCAGGAATTGGTGGCGCCCAAGCGCCCTGTCCAACCGGCATTACCGGTGACCAGCAAGCCCTTGAGATTGAGATTCAACTCGCTGAACTCGACCCCAGCGGTCACCGGCCGGAGCTTGAATGAACTGCCTCCCAGCGGCGCACCGCCGAGCAAGACCTGGGCGATGGTCACATCCAGCGCCGGCAGACTGGCTGGATCGATGCCGGCCAGAGGGTCAGGCCCGGCCAATGCCTCCTCGTCGGTATGGGCGGGTTCAGGCAAGCTCAGACGCTTTAAATTCAACACCAGTGGAACGCCGGTCTGGTCCGGAACCGTCACCAGGCCATCCACCACGGCACTGCTGAGTCCGACCTGCCAGGCTGGGCCAACACGCTGCAGGTTGATACCCAGATTCTCGGCATCCAGACCGAAGCCCTGGAAATGCCCGACCTGAAGATCGACCGGTCGCAACCAGGCCAGATTGAACGCCGGGCCCTGAGCAGAATGGCGCTCGAACAATGCCTTCCAGGCGGACACATCCAGTTGCGCCACGCTACCACGCAGCCAGAATCCCGCGGCCGTGGGCAGCGTGGCGGCCTGTCCACCCAGCACCAGTTCGGCCCGCGCGGTATCCAGCCGGGTGCTCGGCATGGCCAGAGCCAGGCTCGCCAGATCGGCATATTTGGCCCAGTAACTCGGTTCTTTGGCGCCCAGCGGCATGCGCAGTTGAGAGGCCCGCGTCTGCTCTGCGGTTTTACCAAAGGGTGCCGGCAAATCGATGCTCACACCCTGCAGGGTGGAATCAACCTGCAACTGACTGTGTTGATCGAGCAGCACTTTCAGGCTGTAAGGCAACGTACCGGCAACCGGCAACAGCTTGGCGTCCACTCCCAGCCAGTCGGTCAGGTCCTTCAGGCTGATCTTGCCATTGGCTTCAATGCGCGTACGGGTAGTACCACGTACGCCCTCGGCGACAATCTTGCCGCTCACCGCCTGGTTGAAGGCCCTTGCGCGAATGCTCGGCGCACTCAGGCCAGTGGCACTGTTGTAGCGGAACGCAGCCGTAATCTGCGACAACTGCAGCGCCGGACTGGGCATGCTCAATTGCGCGCCGTCGGCCGCGAAATCCACCACCACCAGCGGCGCTGCCCGGCCGCCCAGCGGGATATCCAGGGACAGTTTGCCCAGCAGCGCACCCTCACCCTTCCAGCCGGCAAAAGTGGCGGCCGTCCCCAGCGGTGCAGTCTGCAGGATCGCCAGGCCGTCCTTGACACTGCTTTGCAGGTTGGCCGAGACGTTCAGCCGCGGCACCTGGCCATCGCTGGCCGGTGGCACACTGGCCAGTACCTGTGCAACCTTGCTCTCCAGGATCTGCCCGGAACTCACCTCGACCCTGACACCGTTGTCGCCGACAAACACCTCACCGGCCGCCTCACGCAACGCAGGCCAACCCGGTTGGTAAGCCAACTCCAGACCGTGCAGCTTGAAATACAGGCTCAAGGTGCTCGAATTGGCGGGTGCCGCAGCACTCAGCGAACCCTGAAACTGGAAGAGGCCCTGTTCTATGCTGCCGCTGACGATGGCTGTCTTCAGCCAATCAGCCAGATCGGTGCTGAAATTGGCCGTTGGCGAAGGCAGGTACTTGGCGGTGAATGCGGCATCGCCTTCGGTCAGCCCGACGCGCAGATCCATGTAACTGTCCTGATCGGCAGCCAATGGAATGGCGATTTTCAGATCACCGGCGATCCGACCCTCTTCTCCTTCCAGCCGGATATAAGGGCTGCGCAGAGTGAAAGCCTGCTCGTCCAGCGTCCAGCTGAGCAAGGCGCCGGCTTTGAAGTAATGCCACGGCTGAGGAAAGATACCGGCCAGATTGAGAACAAAATTCTCCGCATCAAGGCGCAGCGCACCCTTCTGCAGATCGCCGCTTATCGCGCCGCTGACATTTTCCAGCCCTGGCACATCGTTATAAGGCGATACCCCCACGCTCTCCAGATTGGCGGCAAACTGCAACCGATCTGCGGCGTTCAGATGCGGGTCATAGGTCAGCTGGATATTGCTCAACTGGCCCTGGGGTTTGAGGCCGCCGAGCCACTCATTCAGCGCCGGAACGTCGGGCACCAGCGCATTGGCAAGGTAGGCCAGAGGTGCCAGATCCAGACGATCGGCTTGTACTTTCCACACGGAAGCCGCGTTAGCGTCCGCTTGTCGTTGCTGCAGCGCCAGCTGCGCGGGGCCGAAACGGGTCTGCCCCAGACTGAACGCCAGTGACTCCAGCCGCAGGTTGTAGCCCTGCGCTTGCCGGTCCAGAAAGGCGGTCACCGTCAGATCCTGCACCTGCGCCAATTCACGCCCGGACGCTGCAGCTTGAATCTCCGGAGCATTCAGGCGCGCGACCGCACGCTGCAACTGCCCGCCGTCCAGCGCCGCCCAGAACTCTCCGCCAGCCATGAATTGCTTGATGCTCCATTGCGGCAACAAGTCCGGCGGCAAGCGCTTCGACCAGTCACTTTGCGGCAGACTCAGATACAGCTGGGCCGGGCTGTTGCGCCAGTCGGCCGGATTGAGTGTACCGCGCAGACTGAAGCTCACCGGCATACCGTCAGGCAGGTTAAGGCGCCCATCCAGACGCTGCTTGCGGCCATTGCGCAGCTCAAATTCGACATAGGTCAGGCTGATGGGCTGCTCGTTTAACGGCTGCAGAGTGACCTGACTGTTGAGCAGCAGCAGCTGCGAGATACCGAGCAAATTACTCAGCACCGCTTCAGCCGATGTGGTTGATTGCGCACTTGGCGCAGGTAACCCGGCAACGGCCCACGCACCCTCTGCAGACTGCCGCACCGATAACCGCAAGCCCTCGACTTCTATCCGCTGGATTTCCAGACGCCGCTCGAGCAAGCCGACCAGCAACTCCGGCTTGATGCGCAACGTCTGCAGATAAATCCGCTCAGCGCCCTCGCCCAGCTCGACATCGTGAGCGACCAGCAACGGGCCGAAATCTCGCCAGCTGCCTTCCAGCCGGCCAATGCGCAACGGCATGCCGATGGCGGCCTGCGCCTGTTTCTGAACCTCGGCCTGATATTCAGCCAGCAACGGCATCAACTCCCGGCCCAGGCTGACATACAGCGCCAGCAACACCAGCAGCAACGCGCCCAGCGACAGTGCGGCGCGCAACAACAGGGTGAGCACACGGGTGATCCAGGCCATTGCGAGGATTACCCGCCAGTCCGGTTCAGGCCTGCAGGCCGGGGATCAGAGCAGAACCACATCATATTGCTCCTGTGAATACATGGCCTCGACCTGGAACTTGATGGTGCGCCCGATGAAGGCCTCAAGGTCAGCCACATTACCGGACTCCTCGTCCAGCAGGCGATCAACCACCCGTTGGTTGGCCAGCACCCGGTAGGCCCCGGCCTGATAGGCCCGCGCCTCGCGCAGGATCTCGCGGAAAATCTCGTAGCAGATGGTTTCCGGGGTTTTCAGCTTGCCGCGGCCCTGACAGCTGACACACGGCTCGCAAAGCACCTGCTCGAGGCTCTCGCGGGTGCGCTTGCGGGTCATCTGCACCAGCCCCAGCTCGGTGATGCCGATGATATTGGTCTTGGCATGATCGCGTTCGAGCTGTCGCTCCAGCGTGCGCAAGACCTGGCGCTGATGCTCTTCATCCTGCATGTCGATGAAATCGATAATGATGATGCCTCCCAGATTGCGCAGGCGCAGCTGGCGGGCGATGGAGGTAGCCGCTTCGAGGTTGGTCTTGAAGATCGTCTCTTCGAGCGTGCGGTGCCCGACAAAGGCGCCGGTATTGACATCAATGGTGCTCATGGCTTCAGCCGGATCAATCACCAGATAGCCTCCCGACTTGAGCGGCACCTTGCGCTCCAGGGCCTTCTGGATCTCGTCCTCCACCCCGTAGAGATCGAAAATCGGCCGTTCGCCGGGATAGTGCTCCAGGCGGTCACAGATCTCGGGCATCAGTTCGGCGACAAACTGGGTCGCCTTCTGAAAGGTTTCCCGCGAATCGATACGGATTTTCTCGCTGCGCGGATTGACCAGATCACGCAGGGTGCGCAATGCCAGCGACAGATCTTCATAGATCACCGAAGGTGTCGGTGCACACTGGCGCTGGCCGGCGATCTGCCCCCAAAGCCTGCGCAAATAGCGGATATCCGCGATGATCTCGTCGGCGCCGGCCCCTTCAGCAGCGGTGCGCAGAATGAACCCGCCGGTTTCCTCGATGGCTTCAGCCGCCAGACAATTGGTGACGATGGCCTTCAGGCGCTCACGCTCCGCCTCGTCCTCGATGCGCAGCGAGATACCGACGTGACTGGTACTGGGCATGTAAACCAGATACCGCGAGGGTATCGACAACTGGGTGGTCAGGCGTGCGCCCTTGCTGCCAATCGGATCCTTGGTGACCTGCACCACCAGGGCCTGCCCTTCACGCACCAACAGACTGATGCACTCAAGAGCGCTGCCTTCGCGACTGGAAATCTCCGCCGCATGGATAAAGGCCGCGCGCTCCAGACCGATATCGACAAACGCCGCCTGCATGCCCGGCAGCACCCGCACCACCTTGCCCCGGTAGATATTGCCGACAATACCGCGACGCTGGGTACGCTCGACGTGCACCTCTTGCAGGACACCGTTTTCCACCACCGCCACGCGCGACTCCATCGGCGTGACGTTGATCAGGATCTCTTCGCTCATAAAAAGGCTTCACTCATGCGTTATCTCGCAACTGCCAGCAGGGGATATTGGCAGCCGCCAATAATTCCGCAGTTTCGCACAAGGGCAGCCCGACCACAGCGGAATAACTGCCGCGAACCTCTCGGACGAAGATCGCCGCCAGGCCCTGGATCGCGTATCCGCCGGCCTTGTCCTGCGGCTCACCAGTGTCCCAGTAAGCCTGCATCTGCGCCTCGGATATCGCGCAGAAACGCACATAACTGCTGACCACGCGCGACGCGCAATGCGTCGGGGAAGCCAGTGCAACTGCGGTCAGCACCTGATGTTCGCGATTGGACAGCGCCTGCAGCATCTGCAGGGCTTCGTCACGGCCGGCGGGTTTGCCCAGTATTGTTCCGTCCAGAACGACGCTGGTGTCTGCGCCCAGCACCAGCACATCCGTTTGCCCGCCCAGCATGGCGAGGCCGGCCTGCGCCTTGGCCAGCGCCAGGCGCTCGACGTACTGCTCGGGCGACTCACCGGGCAGCACGCGTTCATCAACACTGGATGCCAGCACACGGAACGACACACCGATCTGGGTTAACAGCTCACTTCGCCGGGGCGATGCCGAGGCCAGGTACAGGATTGGCATGCGCGTATCTCCTCAGCAAGGCCGGCCCGTTCAATACACGTGAAAGCGCCGGCTCAGGCCACGCAGGATGCCGTAGACCCAAGGCCAGAGCAGTGCACTGATCAGCGCCGGCAAGAGGAACAGCAAGGTGGACGGGCGGTTGCCAGACAGCGTGTACAGCCACAACTGCAGCAACTGCGCCAGACCAAAGACCACCAGCAGAACCATGCCCTGCTGCCAGAGCGGGAACATGCGCAAACGGCGGTGCAAGGTCATGACCAGGAAGGTGATCAACGTCAGGATCAGGGCATTCTGACCCAGCAACGAGCCATACAGCACATCCTCTGCCAGCCCGACACCCCAGGCACGCGCCAGCCCGAAGCGGTGCGGCAGGGTCATGGTCCAGAAACTCAGAATCAGCGCCAGCCAGAGCGGCCGGCCAAAATCCATGAAGCCCATCGGCAGCACGCTCAACAACATGCCCACCGCGAGCGTCAGCCAGATCACCCAGCCATTGCGCGGACGCAAACCCACCATCAGCGCACCCCCTCTGCCGGCTCGGCAGCCGGTGCGTCGGTGGCCGTCTGCTGATCCGCCTGCTCCTGTGCCACTGCGGCAGCCTCGGCACGCTGTTCCGGTGAGCGCTTGTCACTGAACACCAGCAGTACATAACGGCTGCGGTTCAAGCCGGCAGTCGGCTTGGCACGCACCATGGCGAACGGCTGTCCCGGATCGTGATAGACCTTGGTCACAACGGCCACCGGGTAACCGGCCGGGAAACGCTGACCGAGGCCGGAACTGACCAGCAGGTCACCTTCCTTGATGTCGGCGGTATCAGCCACGTGACGCAATTCAAGACTTTCCGGATTACCAACACCGGCGGCAATGGCACGCAAGCCATTGCGATTGACCTGAACCGGAATGCTGTGGGTCGAGTCGGTCAACATCAGCACCCGCGCCGTGTACGGCATGACTTCCACTACCTGGCCCATCAGCCCGCGCGCATCCAGCACCGGTTGCCCCACATAGACGCCATCCTTCTGGCCCTTGTTGATCAGGATGCGATGGGTGAACGGGTTGGGATCGACACCGATAAGCTCGCCCACCAGCACCTGCTCATCCACCAGTTCGGCCGAGTTCAGCAGTTCGCGCAGCCTCACGTTCTGCTCGGTCAGCGTCGCCAGCTTTTGCAGCCGCCGTTGCAACAGCAGGGCTTCGGCCTTGAGCTTTTCATTTTCGGCCAGCAAGTCACTGCGACTGCTGATGGTCTGTGTCATGTCGAGCCACAGCCGTCCGGGCATCTCCGCCATCCAGTAGAAAGGCGTCAACAGCAGTCCTACCTGACTGCGAAAGGGTTTGAGCGTATCAAAGCGCGCATCCACCACCATCAGCACAACGGACAGCACGCTGAGCACCAGCAGGCGCACACCGAGCGAAGGTCCCTTGGTAAATAACGGATTGATGATGGCGCCCTCGGTACAAGTCGGCACAAATGCAAAGCCGGAAGATCAGGCTTCCGGCTTTGATGTCACAGCGTCAGGCTCACTCCGAGGAGAGCAGATCCATGGAATGACGATCCATCATTTCCAGCGCTTTGCCACCGCCACGTGCGACACAGGTCAGCGGGTCTTCGGCAACGATCACCGGCAAACCGGTTTCATGGGCCAGCAACTTGTCCAGATCGCGCAACAGCGCACCACCACCGGTGAGCACCAGACCGCGTTCGGCGATATCCGATGCCAGTTCGGGCGGAGATTGCTCCAGCGCACTTTTGACCGCCTGCACGATCGCCGCGAGGGCTTCCTGCAGCGCTTCGAGCACTTCATTGGAATTGAGGGTGAAGCTGCGTGGCACGCCTTCAGCCAGATTGCGGCCGCGCACATCAAGCTCACGCAACTCGCCGCCGGGGAATGCCGTGCCGATTTCCTGCTTGATCCGCTCAGCAGTTGATTCGCCGATCAGCGAACCGTAATTGCGACGCACATAGGTCACGATCGCTTCGTCGAAACGATCGCCACCCACCCGCACGGATTCGGCATACACCACACCGTTGAGGGAGATCAGCGCAATCTCGGTGGTACCGCCACCGATATCCACCACCATCGAGCCGCGGGCTTCATCAACCGGCAGGCCAGCACCAATGGCTGCAGCCATTGGCTCTTCAATCAGGAATACCTCACGCGCGCCAGCACCGAGCGCCGACTCACGAATGGCACGGCGTTCGACCTGGGTCGACTTGCACGGCACACAGATCAACACGCGCGGCGAGGGCTGCAGAAAGCTGTTTTCGTGCACTTTGTTGATGAAGTACTGCAGCATTTTTTCGCAAACGCTGAAGTCGGCGATCACGCCGTCCTTCATCGGACGAATAGCCTGAATGTTGCCAGGGGTGCGACCGAGCATGCGCTTGGCGTCGGTACCGACAGCCACCACACTTTTCTGGTTGTTGGCGCTGGTACGAATCGCCACGACCGACGGCTCGTTAAGCACAATGCCGCGCTCGCGGACATAAATAAGAGTGTTGGCCGTGCCCAGATCGATCGAAAGATCGCTGGAAAACATGCCGCGCAGTTTCTTGAACATGGGAAAACCCTAGGACAGAGCGTGAAGTAGCAAAACGCTGGGTATAAAAGTGCGGCGAACTCTACCAATCACGAGCCTTTTGGGCAAGGTGCGTGATGTGGTAGATTGCCCGGCTTTCGAGCTGAAAACCCCGCCAGACAAGCTGCAAACCAGCCGTCTGAAGCGGCATTCACCTGCTCGCACGTCCTGTCAGCTTTCAGCTGCTCGTTCTATTTGCGGAGACCTTCAATGGCGCTCGAACGTTCCGATGTGGAAAAAATCGCCCATCTGGCCAGATTAGGCCTCAGCGATGCGGATATTCCGCAAACCACCCAGACGCTCAACAACATACTCGGCCTGATCGATGCCATGCAGGCGGTCAATACCGACGGCATTGCGCCGCTGGCACACCCGCTGGAAGCGGTTCAGCGTTTGCGCGCGGATGCAGTAACCGAAACCAACCAGCGCGACGCCTATCAGGCCATCGCCCCCGCCGTGGAAAACGGCCTGTATCTGGTTCCCAAGGTGATCGAGTAATGGATATGCAGCAACTCACGCTCGCCGAGATCGGCCGCGCGCTGGCCAGCGGAGCGTTTTCTGCCGAAGAATTGGCGAAAACCCTGCTGACCCGCATCAAAACCCTCGACCCGCAACTCAACAGCTTCATCACCCTGACCGAAGAATTGGCCCTGCAGCAGGCCAAAGCGGCCGATACCCGCCGCGCCAAGGGCGAGAACGGCGCCCTGCTCGGCGCACCCATCGGGCACAAGGATCTGTTCTGCACCCAGGACATCCTCACCAGTTGCGGATCAAAAATCCTCACCGGCTTCAAAGCCCCCTATAACGCCAGCGTGGTCGAAAAGCTCGCAGCGGCCGGAACGGTGACCCTGGGCAAGCTGAACATGGACGAGTTCGCCATGGGCTCAGCCAACGAATCCAGCCATTACGGCCCGGTGAAAAACCCCTGGGATCTGACCCGCGTACCGGGAGGCTCCAGCGGTGGCTCGGCTGCCGCAGTGGCCGCACGCCTGCTGCCAGCGGCTACCGGCACCGACACCGGCGGCTCGATTCGCCAGCCGGCGGCGCTGACCAACCTCACCGGGATCAAGCCGACCTACGGCCGGGTATCGCGCTGGGGCATGATTGCCTATGCCTCCAGCCTCGACCAGGGCGGCCCGCTGGCGCGTACCGCCGAGGATTGCGCTCTGCTGCTGCAAGCCATGGCCGGTTTCGATGCCAAGGACAGCACCAGCGTCGATCAACCCGTCGACGATTACCTCGCGGCCCTGACCCAGCCTTTGGCGGGCCTGCGCATCGGCCTGCCGAAGGAATACTTCGGCACCGGTCTGGATGCTCGGATTGGCGAGAAGGTCATGGCGGTAGTCGACGAGTTGAAAAAGCTCGGCGCAACCGTCAAGGACATCAGCCTGCCGAACATGCAGCACGCCATCCCTGCCTACTACGTGATCGCCCCGGCCGAAGCCAGCTCCAACCTGTCGCGCTTTGACGGCGTGCGCTTTGGCTACCGCTGCGAGAACCCGGCCAACCTCGAAGACCTGTACAAGCGCTCGCGTGGCGAAGGCTTCGGCGCGGAAGTCAAACGCCGCATCATGGTCGGCACCTATGCGCTGTCCGCCGGTTACTACGACGCCTACTACCTGAAGGCACAGAAAATCCGCCGCCTGATCAAGAACGATTTCGTTGCGGCCTTTAATGACGTTGACCTGATCCTCGGGCCCACCACGCCAAACCTGGCCTGGAAACTCGGCGAGAAGAACAACGATCCGGTCGCTGCCTATCTGGAAGACATCTACACCATCACCGCCAACCTCGCCGGCATCCCCGGCCTGTCGATGCCGGCTGGTTTCGTCGATGGCCTGCCGGTCGGCGTGCAGCTGCTCGCCCCCTACTTCCAGGAAGGCCGCCTGCTGAATGTCGCCCATCAGTACCAGCAGGTGACTGACTGGCATCAACAGGCTCCAGCTGGGTTTTAAGCCGTAGGATGGGTCGAGGCGCTTGCGCCGATACCCATCGCTGGGTAACCGATGGGTATCGCTGCGCTCAACCCATCCTACGGACTTATCTCCGTCGATAGGCAAGAGGCAGACCGCAACACATTTGAAGGACATTCAAGATGCAATGGGAAACCGTAATCGGCCTGGAAATCCACGCCCAGCTCAGCACCCAATCGAAGATCTTCTCGGCCAGCGCCACCACCTTTGGCGCCGAGCCCAATACCCAGGCCAGCCTGGTTGACCTCGGCATGCCCGGCACCCTGCCGGTGCTCAACGCCGAGGCCGTGCGCATGGCCTGCAAGTTCGGCCTGGCGATCGATGCCGAAATCGCCGGCAAGAACATCTTCGCGCGCAAGAACTACTTCTACCCGGACCTGCCCAAGGGCTACCAGACCAGCCAGATGGATCACCCCATTGTCGGCAAGGGCTTCCTCGACATCACCCTGGAAGATGGCACGCAAAAGCGCATCGGCATCACCCGCGCGCACCTTGAGGAAGACGCCGGCAAGAGCCTGCACGAAGACTTCCATGGCATGAGCGGCATCGACCTCAACCGTGCCGGCACGCCGCTGCTGGAGATCGTTTCCGAGCCGGACATCCGTTCGGCCAAGGAAGCGGTGGCCTATGTCAAAGCCATCCACGCGCTGGTGCGCTACCTCGACATCTGCGACGGCAACATGGCCGAAGGCTCGCTGCGCTGCGACTGCAACGTCTCGGTGCGCCCGGTCGGCCAGGCCGCGTTCGGCACCCGCGCCGAGATCAAGAACGTCAACTCGTTCCGCTTCATCGAAAAAGCCATCAACCATGAAGTACAACGGCAGATCGAGCTGATCGAGGACGGCGGCAAGGTGGTACAGGAAACCCGCCTGTACGACCCAAACAAGGACCAGACGCGCTCCATGCGCAGCAAGGAAGAAGCCAACGACTACCGTTACTTCCCCTGCCCGGACCTGCTGCCGGTGGTGATCGAGCAGAGTTTCCTCGACCAAGTGCGCGCCAGCCTGCCGGAACTGCCGGTGCAGAAGCGCGCGCGTTTCCAGGCGCAGTTCGGCCTGTCCGCCTACGACGCCGACGTACTGGCCGCCAGCCGCGAACTGGCCAACTACTTCGAAGCGGTGAACGCCGTGTGCGGCGACGCCAAGCTGGCCGCCAACTGGGTGATGGGAGCTGTCCAGCCTGCTCAACAGCGGCAACCTGGAGATCGAACAGTCGCCGGTGTCAGCCGAACAGTTGGGTTGCATGATCCTGCGCATCAAGGACAACACCATCAGCGGCAAGATCGCCAAGATGGTCTTTGAGGCGATGGCCAACGGCGAAGGCAGTGCCGATCAGGTGATCTCCGTCCGCGGCCTCAAGCAGGTCACCGACAGCGGCGCCATCGAGTCGATGCTCGACGAAGTACTGGCCGCCAACGCCGAGCAGGTCGAACAGTACCGTGCCAGCGATGAAGCCAAGCGCGGCAAGATGTTCGGCTTCTTCGTCGGTCAGGCGATGAAAGCCTCCAAAGGCAAGGCCAACCCCGGTCAGGTCAACGAACTGCTGAAGAAGAAGCTCGAAGGCTGATGTAGGGTGGGTTAGCCGCTAGCGGCGTTACCCACCATCGATGCCAGTCTCGCGGCCGGTTGGTGGGTTACGGCCGCTGGCCTAACCCACCCTACGAAAATCAAGACATTTACGGGCCGGATCAATAACAGGTGTTTACATGACTCTGATGACCTTCGTTTACCTGATCGCCGGCCTGGTGCTGCTGGTCGCCGGCGCCGAGGTACTGGTTCGCGGCGCCGCCAAGCTGGCAGCGCAGTTCGGCATACCACCACTGATCATTGGCCTCACCGTGGTCGCCTTCGGCACCAGTGCCCCGGAAACCGCCGTCAGCGTGCAAGCGGCGCTGGATGGCAAAGGTGATCTGGCCATCGGCAACGTGGTGGGCAGCAATATTGCCAACGTGCTGTTCATTCTCGGCCTGACCGCATTGATTGCGCCCTTGCTGGTCTCACGGCAGATAATCCGCCTGGATGTACCGATCATGATCGGCGCCAGCCTGTTGACCTGGGCACTGGCCTGGGACGGCAGTCTTGACCGAATCGATGGTGCCCTGCTGTTCGGCGGAATTGTTGCCTATACCGCTTTTCTGATCATCATGAGCCGACGCGACAAAGCCGCAGCCGGCGATGAGTTCAGCGAAGAATTTGGCCTGCATGAAACGCCCAAGCCGTATGCCTGGGCGATCAATCTGGCACTGATCCTCGGCGGCCTGGTGCTGCTGGTCAGCGGCTCCAATTATCTGGTCGAAGGCGCCGTGATTCTGGCCAGAACCCTCGGGCTGTCCGAGCTGGTCATCGGCCTGACAGTGGTTGCCGTTGGCACCTCATTGCCTGAACTGGCCACCTCATTGATGGCCGCCATCAAGGGCGAGCGTGACATTGCCGTAGGCAACATCGTCGGCAGCAATATCTTCAACCTGCTCTGTGTGTTGGGTCTGGCCTCGCTGGTATCGCCAAACGCCATTCCGGTAGCCGCCAACGCCCTGAATTTCGATTTCCCGGTGATGATTGCCGTGGCAATCGCCTGCTTGCCAATCTTCTTCAACGGCTATTGCATCAACCGCTGGGAAGGCGCCGTGTTTGTCGGCTACTACGCCATCTACACCGCCTATCTGGTGATGCACAACACCGCAGCGCCGGGGCTTAGTGTTTTCCAGGAAGCCATGCTCGGCTTTGTTCTGCCACTGACAACCATCACGCTGCTGATCGTCGGCGCCCGCGCCTGGCAGCGGCAACGCCATCTCTAGGAAAATCAACATGTCCGAACATAAACCTGAAGGGTTGCAGGTACGCCGCGAAGTGATGGGCGACGCCTTTGTCGACCGCGCCCTGGGCAATGCCACCGAGTTCACCCAGCCGCTGCAGGATTTCGTCAACGAACACGCCTGGGGCGGCGTATGGAACCGTGACGGCCTGCCGCGCAAGACCCGCAGCCTGATCACGCTGGCTGCACTGACGGCGCTGAAGTGCCCGCAGGAACTCAAGGGCCACGTGCGCGGCGCGCTGAACAACGGTTGTACGGTCGAGGAAATCCGCGAAACCTTGCTGCACTGCGCCGTCTATGCCGGCGTTCCGGCATCAATCGATGCCTTCCGGGCCGCACAGGAAGTGATCGACGAACAGCGGTAGGATGGGTTGAGTGCAGCGACACCCATCAGACAGTGGGCATCCTCGATCCATCTTGCAGGATGCGCACGACCCCTAACGTCTAACCGGACGCTTCTGCAACTTACGCTGCAAGGTCCGGCGGTGCATGCCCAGCGCCCGTGCAGTGGCTGAAATATTGCCTTCGTGCTCGGTCAGCACACGCTGGATGTGCTCCCATTGCAGACGGTCCACCGACATCGGATTTTCCGGCACCAGCGTTTCCAGATCGGCGTGCTGGGAGATCAGCGCCGTCAGCACATCATCGGCATCGGCCGGTTTGCACAGATAGTTGCACGCGCCGCGCTTGATCGCTTCCACCGCCGTGGCGATGCTCGAATAGCCGGTCAGGATGACCACACGCATCTCGCCATCCAGCTCAAGCAACTTGGGCAGCAGCACCAGCCCGGAGTCACCCTCCATCTTCAGATCAAGCACCGCGTAATCCGGCATATCCTGACGCGCCAGGGTCAGCCCCTCCTCCGCCGAATTCGCCACGCTGACACGCAGCCCGCGGCTGGCCATGGCACGCGCCATGACCCGGGTAAAGGTCGGGTCGTCATCGACCAGCAACAAATGGGGCTGTTCTTCATCGTCCAGCAGCGGTTCTTCGCTCATCGTTCCTCCCAGCGCCCGTTCAGGACAGGTTAAATGCACGCGGCAATTTCATCTCAGTGAGCGTGCCGCCTTCTTCCAGGTTGTACAGCTTCACCGTGCCACCGACACGGGTCACGCTGGCCTGGGAAAGAAACAGCCCCAGACCGAAACCACGACCCTTACCCTTGCCTTTGGTGGTGAAAAAAGGCCGGCCCAATTGTTCTGCAATCGCCAGCGGAACACCCAGACCACGGTCGCGGATGCTCAATATCAACCATTGGTGATCCCAGTCCAGCCGGATGTCCAGCTTGTCCGGGCAGGCATCGGCGGCGTTGTTCAGCAGATTCAGCAAGGCCTGGGTCAGATCCGCCGGCGGCATCAGCCTGGGCGCCGCACCGACCCCGATCAGCTGATAACGATAACTGGCCTCCGGGCGCATCAGGTGCCAGCGGTTCAGACTGGTTTCCAGCCACTCGATGGCCGTCTGCTCGAACACCGACTGCCGGCGATCCGCCTCGGCGGCCCGCACCAGTTGCTGCAGGGTGTCCTTGCACAATTTGACCTGTTCCTGCAGCAGCGCCAGATCATCCTGCAATGCCGGATCGCTGCGATGCTCGCGACGCAACTCCTTGAGCAACACGCTGATGGTCGCCAGCGGCGTGCCCAGCTCATGGGCCGCACCAGCCGCCTGGGTTGCCACGGCCAGTAACTGCTGATCACGCATGCTTTCTTCGTGCCGTTGCGCACGCAACTGATCCTGCAGGCGCAGGGTCGCGGCCATTTTCACCACAAAGAAAGTAATAAAGGCTGCCGACAACGCAAAATTCAGCCACATGCCAAACAGGTGCAGACTGATCAGGGTGGCTTCCTGATGATCCCCGCTCAAGTGCAGCGGGTGGTACCAGATCAACAGTGCGGAATAGCAGGTCAGCGCCAAACCGCTAAGGAGCATGGAGTAGACCCAGGGCAAGGTCGCCGCGGCAATGGTCAGCGGCACCAGATAGTAGGAAACAAACGGATTGGTCGAACCGCCGGAGAAATACAGCAGCATGCTGTGGATCAGCAGATCGCAACCCAGTTGCACCGCGTATTCCAGCTCGGTCACCGGCCATGGACCGCGCAGCCGCAATGCGGTCAGCAGACAGATCCCCACGGAGACTCCGAGAGTGATGGCCAGCGGCAGCCAGGGCAGCGGCAACAGATCAGACAGGTAAGCGAACCCCAGTGCAGCCGATTGCGCTGCCAGCACCAGCAGACGAATCAGGGTCAGTCGCCAGAGGTTCTGCCGGCTGGCGGACAACAACTGCACAGGGGTGATCATGACAACTCCGGACGGGCAAGACCGGCGAGTATACCCAAGCAGCTGCAATGCTGGCTTTGCTGCGTCAACTCGCCACGCCCCCGGAACCCTGAAGCCGAACGCGGGTCAGAAGCCCCGCAGACCGGCAACCGTTGACTGGCGGTTTCCCGATAATTGCCTTGACTAAGGCAAACCCCGTTCCGTTCCATGCAAAGGACTCAAGATGAACAGATCCGCTGGTATAGGCGCCTGCCTGGCGCTCCTCACTGCAATACTCAGCCAACCCGCCCTGGCCGAACAGCGCTTCAATCAAGTGGCCTTGCGCGCCGAGGTCAGCCAAAGCATCGCCCATGATGAAATGCAGGTCACCCTCTACAGCGAGGCGCAGGACACGGACCCCGCGCAATTGGCCAGCCTGATCAGCAAAACCCTCAACGCTGCCGTGGTCAAGGCGCGCGAAGTCAAACCGGTGCGCGTCAGCCTCGGCAGCCGCAACAGCTATCCGGTGTATGACGACAAAGGCCAGACGATCACCGCCTGGCGTGAGCGTGCCGAATTGCGCCTGGAAAGCAGCGAATTCGCGGCGTTGTCCGAACTCACTGCCGAGCTGCTGGGTAGCCTGAAGATGGGCGGCATGAGTTTCAGCATGGCCAGCAGCACCCGCAAGGAAGCGGAAGACAATCTGCTCAAGGAAGCCATCAGCGCCTTCAATGCGCGCGCCACGCTGGTCAGTCAGGCCATGGGGGGCAAGGGTTTCCGCCTGGTCAGCCTGAACCTCAGCAGCGGCGGCTTCCACCGCCCGATGCCGATGCGCATGGAAGCCATGAAGGGCATGGCCATGGCTGACGCCGCTCCGCCGCAGGAAATCGAAGCGGGCAGCAGCGAGGTAACCGTCAACGCCGATGGCGTGATTGAAGTGCAGATGCCATAAGCCGGGCCGCCCGCCGGGGCGGCATTACTGCACCGGCAGGAAATTCATGAACATCAGGCTCTGCGCATAGCTCACCGCCATGCGCCGGCCGCTTTCATCCAGCACCTCGGTGAGCAGATCCAGCCGCGCCACGATCTTGCCAAACTCGATGGCATAACTGAGGTTCTGCCCCTGCACCGACATCTCGTTGGATAACAACCAGGGACGACCTTGCAGATCCTTGCGGTTGGCCAGCATCCAGGACGCCTTTTCCATGTTGCGCGCGGCATTGTGGATGTACTGCGGATCCAGCCTGTCGGTCATGTAGAAGGTGGTCTGCCCATCATGGGCCGTTATCAGCATGCTGCCCAGTGCATAGATAAAGCCACCCACCCGGTCACCGCGGTAATCCGGCCCCAGGGTAAAGGCCAGCGCATCGACATCGCGGCGCCCACCCAGCTCCCGCAAAGGCTGCTGCTGCTCGACAGCCCAACGAATGCGTTGCCCGGCCACCTGCGCATTCGGCGCCCCGCTTTTGCGCCACTCGGCCGGGTTGCGCCGGTAGAGTTTTTCCATCAGGCGATACAGCGCATCCAGGTTCTTGCGCATGCCGAGCGTGGCCACCCGGTCGGTATGGGTCTGGAACAGTTCGTCTGGGGTCGCCTCGCTTTCGCTGTCTGACGACGCGTCAAAAGGGCTGCCGACACAGCCTGCCAGCAGAAGCACCAGCAGGACGGCAATGCAGGCACGCATCCCGCGCCCCGCAAAGAGGCGCAGTGAACTTAAAAACAGGACGCGGGTCATGCAGGCCATTCACTGAAAGCCTTACGATTACGTTTAAATTCAAAAAGTTATCGAATAAACCTGCGATATCTTCTAATTTAAGCGTAGTGCTTAAGCCGGTTTGAACAACACCGTTCGTCGCATCCCGCCCCAGACAGGCCTCAGCGGCCAAAGAAACGATAGAACTGCCGCAGTTGCGCCTGAACCGCTGCCAGCTCAACCGGACTGAATTGCACCACATGATGGGGCGGGCACTGGGCCAGCAAACCCAGATCCAGCGGATGCACCCAGCCAATCAGCGGATAGCCGCCCATGCTCTGCCGATCGGCCATGAGAATGATCGGCTGACCATCGGCTGGGACCTGAATGGCTCCGGTACTGACACCTTGCGACCACTGCCGGGCCGCCGGCATCACCGGGCAGGCCAGCGCCGTCCCGTAGAGCCTTGCGCCCATACGGTCGGAGTGCGGACTGATACGCCAGTTGTGGTTAAAAAACCCCTGCAGCTGTGGCGGGCCAAACAGCATGGCATCGCCACCGGGAATGACCCGAATGCAGGGCTGCAGCGCATAGTCCGGCTGAAAGTCTGACGGCACACTGGCCGGCCCGGCCAACGGCAGTGGCTGGCAGGTCAGCAGATCACCGACACGCAATGCCTGCCCATCCCCCTGCAGCCCACCCAACCCGTCACGCTGCTGAGTGGCCACACTGCCCAGTTGCGGCGTCGCGGCAAACCCGCCGCTCACCGCCAGATAGGCGCGCTGCCCGCTGCGCGCCTGCCCCAGTTGCAAGTGCTGGCCCTGACGCACCCGAAAGCGCGACCAATTGAGCTGCGGCTGTCCCTCCAGACTGATCGGCATCGCGGCACCAGTGACGGCGACCCAGGCCTCGCCCCGACATTCCAGGCTCAACCCGCCCAGCGCTATCTCCAGCAACGGACTACCCCAGGAGTTGTTCAGCAAGCGGTTGGCCCAAGCCGCGGCGTGCAGATCAACCGGTCCACCCGGAGACACGCCCAGATGCTGCCAGCGTTGCCGTCCGGCGTCCTGCAGCAAGGTCTGCGGCCCGGGGCGCAGTACTGCAAAGACGCTCATGCCGGCCCGACCAGGGCCAGATAAGCGGCCTGATCGATCGGCACAAAGCGTACCCGGTCGCCGATTGCCAGCCGGCACACGGGCGTGGCCTGCAGATCAAACAAGCGCAGCGGACACAACCCGAGCAAGTGCCAGCCGCCGGGCGATGCCTGCGGGTAAATCGCCGTCTGCCGCTCGGCGATTGCCAGACTACCCGCCGGCACCCGCACCCGCGGGGTGCTGCGCCGTGCAAGCGTCAGGCGTGCATCGAGCTCGCCCAGATAGGCAAAACCCGGCGCAAAACCAATTGCGCCAACCTGATAGTCGATCGCACTGTGCAGGTCGATGACCTCGCCGACGCTCAGGCCGCAGGCCTGCGCCACCGCATGCAGGTCCTCTCCGGCATACCAGACCGGCAATTCATGCAGCCGCGGCGGGCAGGCCGGACAGGTTTCCTCCAGCCAGTTCTCCAGCAGCGGCTCGACCAACTGAAGCAGCCGGGTGTAGCTGATGCGTTGAATATCGTAATGCAGCAACAGGCTGGTCCAGGCCGGCACCAGATCAATCAGCGCCGCACCCAACTGCTGGCGCAGCCGCTCACTCAGCGCCTGAATACGCAACGGCAACTGACTGTCGGGCTGTTCTGCCAGCACCAGCAGCAACGCCTCGGCACCAGCCGGCTCAATGCGGATCATGCGCAGTCGAGCTGCGCCCGCAAGCGCCGCAACACCGCCAGTGACTCGGTATTGTCACCATGTACACACAGGCTGTCAGCCTTCAGCAACAAAGGCTGACCATGAATATCTGCAAAGGCCTGCTGGCGACTGATGGCGATGGCCTGAGCCAGAATGGATTCCGCCGTCAGATGCACCGCACCGGCCTGCTGACGTGGCGCGAGACGCCCATCGGGCAGATAGGCCCGGTCGGCAAAGGCTTCAAACAGCAACGGCACACCGGCTGCGTCAGCCAGATGCTGTTCGCGCTGGTTGTCCGGCAAGGCCTGCACCATCAACGGCAGCCCCTGCCGAAAGCGCGCGCACGCGCGCAGCACCGCCTGCAGGGTCTGATCATTGCCGAGCATGTCGTGATACAGCGCACCGTGGGGCTTTACGTACTCGACACGCACACCGGCCACCTGGCAAAAGGCCTGCAGCGCACCGAGCTGATAAAGCACCAGCGCTTGCACTTCCTCGGCGGAGCAGGCCAGATGACGCCGGCCAAAGCCGGCCAGATCGGGATAAGCCGGGTGCGCGCCAATGCTCACCCCGTGTGCAACGGCCAGGGCCACACTGCGCTGCATGGTCAGCGGATCACCGGCGTGAAAGCCGCAGGCCAGATTGGCCTGATCAATCAGCGGCATGGCATGGGCATCGTCGCCCATGCGCCAGGCGCCATAACTTTCACCCATGTCGCAATTGAGCAGTATTCGCGGCATTCACGCATCTCCCTGATGGCCTGTACACGATAGTCCAGCGCCGGGGCGCTGAAAGCACAAGGCCCGCAATAAAAGCGGGCCTTGTCGGTCAAGCACAACCTGTTTAGATGAAATACGACTTCAGCGGCGGAAAACCGTTGAACTCCACGGCGCTGTAGCTGGTGGTGTAGGCGCCGGTGGACAACCAGTACAGGCGGTCACCGATAGCCAGATTCAACGGCAGGCCGTACTTGTAGTTCTCGTACATGATGTCGGCGCTGTCGCAGGTCGGTCCGGCGATCACCACTTCTTCCATCTCGCCCTTCTTCTCGGTGTAGATGGGGAACTTGATCGACTCGTCCATGGTTTCGATCAGGCCGCTGAACTTGCCGACGTCCACATACACCCAGCGCTCCACCGCGGTGCGCGACTTGCGCGCCACCAGCACCACTTCGCTGACCAGAATGCCGGCGTTGGCGATCAGCGAGCGGCCGGGTTCGAGGATGATTTCCGGCAGGTCATCACCGAAGTCTTCCTTGAGGAAGCGGATGATTTCCTCGGCATAGGTTTCCAGGCTGTTGGTACGGGTGATGTAGTTGGCCGGGAAGCCGCCGCCCATGTTGATCAGCTTGAGCTCGATGCCGTCTTCTTCCTTGAGGCGCTCGAAGAT
>JACCEA010034216.1_pt1 | contig 43010 bp, 50 predicted proteins | sample 7449851 | NCBI WGS metagenome assembly JACCEA01 (sample SAMN15323453, study PRJNA562643) | freshwater metagenome | isolation source: river surface water | place: USA:Blue River Watershed | collected 2017-08-18 | reverse complement strand
TTTGTTAAATATATTCCTCAAGGGCTAAATATGTAATTATGACTAAAAAAATATTATTTTTTTTTCTTTCTTTATAATAAAATTAAGAATGTCAGTCTCAAATAATTTAGCAGCTACAAAAATTGATGTTGGTTCAGTCGGTGGTTTCGGTCAATCCTTAGCTATCTTAAATCCTGAATTATCCCCTTGCCCTGCACGTTTCTCTTTTGATCAATATGGTCGTCCTGCAGCACCTGATTCATTAGATACTACTACTTGTCCAGGTTTATATGACCCATTAGTTCGTATCGAAGTTGAAAACTCTTTACGTTCTTATCTTTCCCCTCGTTATTTCAACTTACCAGTAGGTATTGATCAAGGTACTGATACTATGTTTGGTAGAACTACTTCTGCAGGTAGAAACTACTTGAATACTGTATCTAATTTACCTAATGCTTCTGCATATCTTGAATCAAATTCTACCTTAACTGAAGCAGGTATGGTAAATAGACCATCATTTGCGCCAAAATCATACTTACTCTATGAAAGAAGATTTTAAATTTATCCATCTCTATAGGTTCTAAACATCATTTAGGTGAGAGGGTCTTTTTAAGTTTAGTTTTTAATCTTGTTTTTAACATTAAAAACTATTTTTTACTTTTAAAACTTCTATTAAATTTTTTCCATACTTTATTAGCTTGTTTTATGTCTTTTGTTGGATGAGAGTGATAACGGCTTCTTTGTTCCATAGTTGTCCCTATTTGTCTCATATGAGCAAACGATATCTTTTTCCTCTTATATAAAGACTTTAATTTTTTGATGCTTCCTACCGCCTCTTTTTTATTCTTAAATTTCATGCCCTTGACAGTTCCCTTAGGATTTTCGTCAGTAAATAGGTCTGAATGATCCTCACTTTTCTTGTAAGAGCGACGGGGAATTCTTGGGTTATTCTTTCCTGTTTTTTTACGATAATAACTTCGTCTTTTATAGAAGGTTCTTGAATTACCTGCCATATTTTAATTAATATACAAAAAATTAATTAAAATATTAAATTTTACCTATAAATTCAACTACACATTTACTGAATAATTTATTGAATTCTTCATCTTCAATTAACCCTGCATATTCTTTTTTAATTTCATCTTCAGGAGAATAGTAATCCATAAACTCTTCAAAAACTCCAAAATTACCTTCTTCTATAGCTTCTAACACGCTTTCTCTTGTTTTTTCAGGAAGGCTTCTTATGTTTCTATTTATACGGGCAAATATCACACTTCTTAACTCGTCTTTTGGGTTTATGTTAAAGCACATATCTTTATCGTTTATAAACCCATTTAATGTATTAACTATACGGGTAAAATAACCTGTAGTACAAGAGTTATCACAGTCAATAATTTCTTCTAATAATCTTTTCATGAGGTCATTTTTATTCTCAAAAGAACATATTTTATTATAAACAAGTAAGACTATATCTGAGAGTGAAAGTCTTTCAAATCTAAATGGGTCTGTCATAACCCTATAAAAGAAACTATGTATTTTATCCTTATTTTCATCTGAAGTTTCAAATTTTGATAATTCATTATGAATATCCTCATATGAGGTCTTTATGAGGTCATTATATGACTTAGTTTTAAGATAGTCCTTATATAACGCGCGAACTATGTTTCGGGTATTTTCATTAATAGTTTCATTATGAGCGTTTTGAGCGTTTGTATAGATTGTTTTATTTTTATTTTCATTATAAAGATCTCCAAGCTCTTCAATAACTTGTTCTCCAAATATAATTTCGTTACCTTCTCCAAGAGTTATAAGTATGTCAGCACACTCACTTCTAGCGTAAATACTCTCATTTTTATCATCTGCCACATCAAGTATATATTCAAGCACAGTATTTCTCTCATCGCTTAGGTAATCATATTGGTCTATTATATACCTTGCACTCATAAGAGTGAGTTCTAAGGGATAATTCCTCTCCTTTGACAAAGTAAAAAAATAAGGGTGAAGTTCATACACAACATGTCCGTCTAGTTTAGTATTCTTTGAATTATTTGCAAAGAAAAAGTACCTATTATAAACATCATAATTATCGTTTTCAATAATAGTTTTTGAAGCTTGGACACAATGTGACACATATTCTTTGTAAGGAATAAAGCACATATATCTTATACATTGAATTCTGTCTTCAAATGAGATAGAATTATCCATAGCAAATCTTTTTAGAGAAATGAACGGGTGTTCTTTGTCATCAGGTATATAAGAATCAGTAAAAGTAGAGGTGTTTAGACCTAAGAAATTAACAGGTAAATAATCGAAGGTTCCCATCTGCTGAGAATACTCATCTTTTTTTATAGTGCCCATAACATATTCTTCATGCATTTTTTAAACTATAAAACTCTTTTTAAATTAATATTTTTTATATTTTTTATACATTTTATAACCACCTCCTAATATCAGAGCAACAAAAAAGAGAATAACGATGATAGTTATAGGTCTTAATTTAGTTTCTGTTTCTTGAGAATTAAAGCCTTCTCTTGACTTGATAAAACCGCTTGGAGATATGGGAGTAAGAACTTGAGATAAAGGGTTTATTATAACTGGAGGTCCAGGTGTAGTTATTTCTCTTGTAGTTATTTGAGGTCCTTTTCCGCCTACTAAAACTCTTGTTTGAATATCAGCTGGATTTGTAGCTATATAGCCTGATATAAATTTTTTCATTCTTTCATTCTTAACATCAATGTTATTTACTGTTAAATTTTCTGCGAGGTTCATCATAACCTCTTGACAACTTCCACGATCTAAACACTCATTTAATACTCTATCATTATTTCCGAAGTTTGCAAGGTTTAATATATCACATTTTTTATCGCATTTTCCTGCTTTTAAAGGGGTAATTTCAGCCTTACCTTCAACTATAAAATCTCTAAGATTTCCGAAATTATCAGAAACACTTAATAATTTTTGAGGGTCAGTGTAAGCTGTTTCATCTTCTTGTGAATAAAATCCATTATTATACGATTTAACACAAGTTTCGTCATTATTTGAGCTGACACTTCTACAATACTTTTTAGAGGCTACTAAGTTAATGAAATCATTTCCTTCTCTTTTATCGTCTAATTGGAGCAGATAAATATCACATTTATCATCCCAATTTCTTGCACATCTTTGAGACATATGTTCAGGGCATTTTTCCATTTTAAAGCCAGTGTCGCGGATGTTCTTAATACAACAATCTTCAGGCATTATACTCATTTTTACCATAAATAAAGATAAAAAGATTTTAATAATGAAAAAACGCAGTGTTAAAGAATTTAATTAATTTATAATAAAAATGTCAACAGACCTTCTAGAAAAGTTTGAACACGATTTTATCTCTATTGAACCTTTAAATAAGAAGTATTTAAAAGTAGACATTATAAAGGACAGTAAGACCTGGGAAGATTTCTTAGATAAAAGTCTTGATTATTCTAAAGATCATAAATGCTGGGTACTTAACCACTCGGAATTAAAAGATTTTATTGATCTTTTAAAGAATATTGAAGAAGAAAGTGATAGTGATAATAGCTCAGATGAAAGCACCGACGACGAAGAAATTAAAAAAGCCTTAACAAGAAGATTAAAAAGTGAATCTAAACAAACTGAGATTGAAGAAAGTCATATATCTGATAGCGAGCTTGAAGATACTCTTAGTGTTGTAAGAAGAATTAGAGGTTTATATAAACGCATAAGAGGCCTTGAAAAAAGAATTGAGTATTTAGAAAAAAAATAAGCTTAAAGTAATATTGCAGAATATATAAAATGGGTATTCCTCTTCCAATATTTGATATTAATAGACCTGTAGGGTCAATTAAAGAATATTTAATACTTTTATATTTAGACTTGGTTTCATCCGAGTATTATAAGAATGGGAAATCGTTCTTATTAAGCTTATATCTATGGTGGTATTCAGCTCAATTATGTTATAACAAAAAGTTCTTCTATATTCCTTTCTCTACCGCAAAAAATATGTATAAAATACCTATTATACTTGGGCATAATAATAATAATGTTGTAAAAATAACCGATGAGAAGGGTAATTGTTTAGATGAATATGCTGGTCCTGGAAAAAATTTTTATGGGATTAAATTGAGACCAAAAGACTTGGATTGTAAAAGTATTATTATAACCTATGATAATGGCGAAGAAGATAAGTTAATAGATGAATATCAGTATGTCACAGGAGTTTAATTTTTTTCTTTTTATTTTATTTAATAAAAAGAAAATGGATAACATATTAGATCAATGTTCAATAAAAGAACTTATACTTTTTGATGTAACTAAGCCTATGGCAAACACATCAACTATTATTACTGTAGCTATAGGTGCAGTTATACTGAATAATATAGTTTATAATATAGTGCTTAGAAACTCCTCATCAGAATATGTTGAGACTTTAAGTGATGAACAAGGAAGCGAATTTGATGCTTATAAAGATAAGAATATTTCTCCTACTGTATTAGGTATAAGTGAGTTTGTAAATAGCGGTATATATGCACCTATGGTTGAAGAGTTATTTTTTAGATTTTTATTTTTGAAGCTTGTTTTAATCAAGATTTTTAAATTTAATTTTCATACAGCCAATTTTTTTCACGCTGTAATCTTCGGGGCATTACACATGACAAATGCTATTGTAGCTGATCAAGAGTTTAATAGAACTGTTATGCAGAGTGTTATGGCTGGTTTTGGAGGTTTAATCTCAGGTTATACTTATAAATACACAAACACAATTTTAACCCCACTTTTATCCCATTTTCTTAATAATATGTTAAGTGCTGGAAGTGAGTTCATTGCATATACAAAACATTATGAAAGAATTGTTGAAAGCTTTAGAATTTTAACCTCAGTCTAAGTATGTAATTTTCACAGGATTTAATGGAAGTTTTCCAGCTGGTTTATTACTGTTATATTCTATGTTCTCTATAAGGGTATTTACATAGTTAAACATGTCTCTATATTCTTCAATGCTTAAATTACCTCCATATTGCTTTAAAAGTTTCCAGCTTAAAGCCTTTCTTATATTCATCTTTATAGGATATTCTCCAAAGATTACCTTATACATTATATAAATTAAAGCTCCAGAGTCCTTGTAATTTATATTATTACAATTTTCGTGCAGATAGGAGCACATACAATTAAAACTACAGAAAATACCTTCTGTATCAAAGTATCCATTCTTATATCTTATAGGCAAGCCTATTGGATGAATATTTGAAGGAATAGAATGTCTATCCCACCAACAATGAATATGAGTTGAAGATGGAAGTTCAGCATTCTCATATTCTCCTTTAAAACAGGTATATGCCTTGATTTTCATATTGTTACTTACAATCGTTTCATATGTCTTTGTTTTATTATCAGAAATTCCTAAATTTTCAAGATCTGTTTGAAGCTTATCTATATCGCTCTTTTTAGTCACAGCTTTTTTAGGCTTTTGAACTGTTGTAATAAGGTCTGTTTGAATAATTTCCTTAACTTCCTTCATGATATATTTCTTGTCTAAAAGAGCCGGATTTATATTATTTAATTTAACGGTAGTATCCTTCTCATCTAGATCATCAATCTTAAACTTGATAACGGCCTTAGATTTACGCTTAATAAATTGAGTCATTTTTAAATATAATATTAAGGTATTATTATATTTAAATTTTCATTTAAATTTTAATTTAAATTTTAATTTCTTCAGGTTCATTTTGTTCGTTAGTTTTTACATAAGTAAATAGTCCTTCAGTTACAACCACATCTCCATCTCCGTTCATACGGTTAACTTTAGCTATTAATTTAATCGTCATAGATGTTCTTCCTATTTTTTCAACTCCTGTATATATCTTTACTAAATCACCCACAAAAACAGGTTTTACAAACTTCATCTTTTCTATACCAACGGTTAGATATCGACCAGGATGTTTATTTCTGCACTCCACCAAACCTGCTAAATCTAAATGAGATAATAACCAACCCCCAAAAATTGTATTCTTAGAGTTTGTATGTTTAGGCAAGGCAAATACTGATATTGATAAATTCATTCTTATTTATAGACTTTAATTGTTTAACTTTCTTTTTCATTCTTATTTGAAATACTATATTTTATAGACTGTTTATATCCATCAATATACATTTTTATTTTTGTCTTCGTATCAACATTAAAATCTAACATTTCATAATTAAAATTCAAAGTTTTTACGCTTACATTATCCCGTAAGTTATACTGTTTTGATGTGAGACAAGTAACTATAGATTTAACATAAGAAGTAAAGCTTTCAATCTTCTCCTCTTTTTTATCTTGAAAAGTAATTCCTAGAATATTACATTTTATATTCTCCTTATCAGTATAGTCTATAATCTTATCTAAAGGAAATGCGTCAAAGCTTGCCCCATCTATATAACATTTTCCATTGTACTCTACTTTTGAGAATAAAAATGGGATATTGGATGACAAAATACACGCCTTTGATATAGGCATATCTGGGTATGTATCAACGCTTAAATATTCCTTTATATTATCAGATATATTATAAGCTGGACATATTAGTATCTTATTAAAATCTTGATATAATTGTTTAAAGGTAGGAATGTACCCTAATTTATATTTTATCATTGTCTCTATATATTCAAGCATTAAATCTGAGTTTATCATACCATAATAATCTTTTAACATAAGAGGATTTAAGTCTTTGAAGATCTGAGAAATATCATTAACACATAAGTATGTTATAATTTCTAATGGGGTATATCCTACTGCTAATAACATGCATATATAAGAACCTACAGAACACCCGCAAAAATAATTTATATTTAAAACATTAATATGATGATCTAAGAACCCAAGAATAAGAAAACCTTTTATAGCTCCAGATGATATTACTAAACCATCATACATTTATAAAATTATTACTTTATCTTTTAAGGTTTATTTTCCAAATTTATGTTCTTCTTTGCAAACAAAATATAGGATCGTTAAGAATAATACAATAAGCATAAATATAATTACATGATATACCTTTGCATCACACTCAAAATATCTTGAACACATAGGACAACTACTTATATGATTTAATGTATCTATACAGCTTTGTTGACCCTGCTGTCTTGATCTAAAACCTTCCCTTATTTTTAGAGCTGGTTGAGAAGTAAACATTTTCATTTGAGGAGAAGAACCTGCTGGTAAAGGTAATGCTAAAGAACCAGCCATTGAAGGTTCAGAATCTGCAAAACTATTGTGTGCTTGTTCTAAAGAACGATTTCTTCTTTCATTATTCAACATAGAAATATTTAAATTAGGGGAGAAATTATTCTGATTATTCATTTGATAACTTTGAGGTGGAGTTACAGGTGTTCTTATGTTTCTTGTAGGAGCTTGCGGTTCCATTATAATATTATTATTAGGTTCCATTAAAGATGTATATTTAGTTCTTATAGCTTCAGAAGGCATATCTAAAGGTTCTATAATAGTAGATTTTGGGACAGTCTGACCTGAAGGAAAAGCACCATTAGTAGCTATATGAGCTTCTTGTATTAAATCACTTAGTAGTGTTGGCATATTTATTATTATAATAAAAAAAAGATTAATTTAAAAAGAATTTAAATCAAATAATAAATGGATATTGATAAACAAATTCAAGCATTAGAAGGTAAATCTATCCCTATTTCTTTAGGCTCAAAGACTGTGTTTATGAAGATAGGTATTTCCCTTGTTATAAGCATTGTTTTTCTCTATGCTTTACGACCATACTATCTTTTAAAAATAGAAGCTGATCCAACCGAGAAAAAATGCGTGGCTAAACTCAACATGAAATATTTCTCGATAACAACTATCATCTTTACTGGAGGTATATTTTATCTTTTACAACAAATGAATGTATTTACAGACTAATTTTTAATAAAAATATTTTTATTAAAAACTAATTAATTGGTCTTCTTTGAAGCTATATCTTCAAAATCAAATTCTGGACCTCTCATCTTAGGCTTTTGTTGTGGCGGATTAACAAAAGGGGTAAAACCAACTGGGCTTTGTTGTCTAGGTTGAAATTGTTGTGGTTGAGCTTGTGGTTGAGGTTGTGGATGATATTGTTGTTGAGGTGGTGGAGGTGGTATATTCATAGGATTAAATAAGGTTAAAATATTAACACCATATTTTCTTTCAGCCCATTTTCCACCAATAAAGAAAGCTGCATTCATAGCTACAATACCTACTAATCTTACCTCAACAGGCCATTTCTTTTCATCTTGAATATAGTTCTTCTCACCAAGCTCAAATAACAGACTTTCATATTGATTTATACAGTTCTTCTGATAATTATAGAACCCTCTTATATCGTCGAAACTTCCAAAATTCAAAAGCAATATTTCTAACCCTAAAAATGAGTATAATAACCATTGTTTGTATCTAAGGGCTTTTGCGTCTATTTCTAACTGCTTCTTTATAGAATTATAATCTTTTTGAAGCGTGATTAAATCAGTGTGTTCTGTATGGTTTGGAATATGAGCATTATGATACTCTTTTTTAAGCTTGGCAAACTTGTTTAATAAATCACGCTTTTTCTCCTGTTCATCCCTCTCATCTGTTGTAATATAATCTAAACTTCTTATACCATTAGAATCAACCTGAACTTTACCTTCAGTTATCTCAGATAAACTTGGAGGAATATTTTGATGGATGGTTTGAGGTGAAGAATTTTCAGTTTGTTTTTCACGAGGAGTTGGAATATTATCTTCTTCTCCTTTTAACATCTTACTTAAGGGGCTTTCATTCTTCTTTTCATCTCTACTTCTTCTTTCATCTCTATCATCGTCTCTACTTCTTCTTTCATCTCTATCATCGTCTCTACTTCTTCTTTCATCTCTGTCATCGTCTCTACTTCTTCTTTCATCTCTGTCATCATCTCTACTTCTTCTTTCATCCCTGTCATCGTCTCTACTTCTTCTTTCATCTCTTTTTTGTTTTAGTCTATTTTTAAAACCAAATTTTATACTTCCAGTCAGGTTATCTAAATCATCAGACTTATCATCATAAGATTTTTTTTCCAATATTTTATTATCAAAATTTTTCAGGTCATTTTCAGATGCATTTGTTATGTCTATAATTTTTTGTTTTCTAGATACTGTAGACGGAGATTTTGAGGGAGACTTAGACTTAGGATCGTTATATGAATTTTCATTTATTTTATTGTCACTCATAGAGGATGCTAAAGATGAATTATTTTTAGAAATCCAATCAGTATTTCTAAGGGTAGGTTTAACTTTAGAAGAGTTCTCTAACATTTCCATATATAAACGAGGTTCAAATTCATATTTAGGAGGATAGAAGGTTAAAAGAGGTCTATCTGTTTCCACTTTGACAAATTTAATACCTTTTTGTCTTGTCATTTCTTTTTTTGATAATTTACTTTTTCTTTAAACGAGGTTAAATAAATTTAATTGATTTATAGTTTAAAGTTCTATGAACTATATAACAAAGAATGTCGTTTGAAAGTATCCTTAAAAAGGTTGAACAAATTACTGATAAGAAAGAGTTTTTAGACCTCTTAAATAAGGTCAGCGATGATTATTATAATCCTAAAGGTATTACCAAGTCTTCTTCTTTATCTGACACTGAGTTTGATACTATAGTATCTATGTACGAGAAGAGATTTGATGATGAATATTCTTATCTTGGAAGTAAGGGGGATATTAAATTACCTATATTTATGCCTTCTTTGAACAAGGTAAAAGATAATCACGCTTTGGGTTTATATAAGAAGAGATGTGAAGGTTCATCTTATGTTGTATCTGACAAAATTGATGGATTATCTTTATTGGTTGTTGTTAAGAATGGAAATGTAAAACTCTACACAAGGGGTGATGGCGAGTATGGTAAAGATGTTTCTAATATTTTTGAATATATAGATATAGGTAAAGCTACTATTTTATCTTCAGATCATATAGCTAGAGGTGAGATAGTTATGCCTTTAGAGAACTTTAAAAAATACTCTTCTCAATTTAGTAATCCTCGTAATCTTGTAGCTGGTGCTATTAACTCTAAGGAGAAAAATCCTGATATTTTAAGAGATCTTAAATTCGTAGCATATTATAAAGATGATTGTAAAGGTGTAAATACCTCAGAAGATATTTTTAAAATTCTTAAACATATGGGTTATTATGTTCCTTATTATGATGTCGTAAAAAACATCAACGAAGATAGTTTAAGGGAACTTTTAAACAAGAGAAAGGCTGAAGCGGAATATGAAATAGATGGCCTTGTTATAAGCTCTCAAAATTATACATATGAAAATGCAAAAGACAACCCTAAAATGAGTGTTGCGTTCAAATCTCTTGGTGAGACAAAGGAAGTAAAGGTTTTAGATGTTGAATGGAATGTGAGAAAATATAATTATTTAAAGCCTCGAGTTAAAACTGAACCGGTATATTTTGGAAATGTAAAGGTTCAATACTTTAGTGGGTATAATGCAAAGTATATAAAGGATAATAATATTGGGATTGGAACTACCTTGTTAGTTACAAGAAGTGGCGATGTTGTTCCTGATATTTTAAGAGTAGTTGAACCTACAGAAGCATTAATGCCTGAGACTGAGTGTCATTGGAGTTCATCTGGTATGGAACTTATATCAGATGAGGATAATACTGATATAAACCTTATTAATAGACTTGTATCTTTTTTTACTGTGTGTGGTATTAAAGGTATGAAAGAGGGTATTATTAAGAAAATAGTTGAAGGAAGGGAAATAAAAGATGAAAATGAGTTTTTAGGTATTACAAAGGAAGAAGTATTATCTGTGGATGGATTTAAGGATAAAAGTGCTGAGAATGTTATAAATTGCATAAATGAATTAAAGGGTAAAATATCGATTCAAGATACAATGGTTTCTTGTGGTATATTTCAGGGGTTTGGAGAGAAGAAAATACACAAGATTATTTCAGAAGTTGGTGATACCCTAAGATATTGTGTAAGCGATGATAAGATAGATAAAAAAGATCTTGTTTCGAGAATTTTAAGAATTGGAGGATTTAATACAACTGCAGAAAAATTTGTTAATCACCTTGATGAATTTAAGGAGTACTTTAATAAGGTAAAGGGTTCTTTTGGTGAACCTAAACCTATAGTTATTCCAAAGGTTGAAATTACAGGTAAAATCTATTGTTTTAGTGGATTTAGAGATGCTAAGTTGAAGGTTAAATTAATGGATGAGGGAAACTGTGTTGTTGATACCTTAACAAAGGAAGTAAATATTCTTGTTGTAAAAGATATAAATGAGGGTTCTTCTAAGATAGAAAAGGCAAAAAAATATGGTATAGAGATAGTGGAACTTAAAAAGTTAATATAAACTATTTAAAAAATATTTTTATAGTAGTAAAAAAGATGGATAATGATGTTAAGAAAGTTATGCTGAACTTATATCCTAAAAGACCAGTTCCTTCTGATCCTGAAATAGAAGAGGAACCTGAAAGACAAGATTTTATTCATCCGGTTATGTTGAAGAATAAAAGTTTGGGAGAAAATATGAGTAAAAAATGGTTTTTCTCTGCTATAATAGCTGGTATAAGTGTCTTTTTATTTAGTTCATTTTTCCTTGATGTTATAGATGATATATGTATGAGAAGGGATACAACCGTATTTAATGCAAGTGGAGATCCTAAATTAACCCTTATTATCGTGATTTTTACGATAATACTCTTAATATCAAGAACCTTTTTTAGTTTAATTTAATTGATTTAAAGAAAAAATTTTATTAATTAAAAATATATATTAATTAATAAAATGAGCTCACAAAACCTTAATTTACTCCCTTCTATTGAACGCCTTGTTAAAGACTATGTTAAAGGTGTTTATGGTGTTGAATTGGATACATTGGTTTCTAACTATAATAATACAAATAACCTTAGTACTCATATTGAAAATCTTAACACTAAGATTTCTGCAACTAGAGATACCGTTAGAGAAATTCTTGTTAAGCATCAAGAAAAGAAGTCAGAAGACCCTGAAAATATCCTTACAAATGCATATCTTAAAACAATGACTGAAAAGAAGAAAGTTTCAGCTAAAGATAAGGCAAAATGTATTCATCCTATTGCAAAGGGTGAAAAGAAAGGTCAACCTTGTGGAACTGGTGTTTGTGATGAAAGTAAGACTGGAAAGTACTGTAAGAAACACTTGGCACAAGAAGGAAAGGAAAATGAACCTGAAAAAGCTCCTGTTAAAGCAGCAGCTACAAAGAAGTCAAAGGAAGAACAACCATTAAATAAGTTTACTAAGGAAGAATTAAAGGAAAAGATTGAAAAGAGAACAACTGAGATTGAAGTAAGACGCAATAAATTTGGAAACTGGGAACATCAAGGAAGTGGTATCTTGATTGATAGAGATACAAGAAAGGCATTTGGAAAACAAAATTCAGATGGATCAGTTTCCCCTTTAACATCTGAAGATATAGATTTATGTAAAGCGGTTGGCTTCAAGTATATTTTACCTGATAATATTTCATCAAATGATAATAACGATGATGAAGATGAAGATATGGAAGATGATGACTTAGATATCGATGAGGACATTGATGATGAAGATATGGATGATTGAATACATGAATTAATAACCTTAATTGGAACCGTAAAGTTTAATAAATATAATTTTTTATAAAGTTATAAAAAATTATTCAATTCTGACTAGATAGTACATTGAAATAGACTTTTTGTTTTCGTACTTGTTTTTTATTAGGAACATTTTAAGTTTATCTCTACTCGAAGAAAAATGGGTAAACTTAAACCCTTTTTTTATTTTCTCTTTACTTATTTTTTCATAACTGTTTGATATATCAAGTCCAGTCTCTTCTTTAAATTCACGAATACCGCATTTTTCAAAGTCTCTAAGGTCTTTTTCTTCCATTCCTCCTCCAGGAATAGTTATCCTTGGTTCAGGGTATTTACTTTGATATTCACCTTCTCCCTTTGGTTCAATGTTAAATAATAATAATTCGTTTGTATCCTCTCTATTGAAGAACATTTTAAACTTACTTATAGGATTTTGGATATATTTTACACTTATATTATGTATATCTTTTATATACTGTAATTCCTTATCATATTTTATGCTTGTAACGAAAGCACAATTTTCATCTAAAAAATCAGTGACATTTAATAGGGGAATTCCAAGGAGAGCACAAGTTTCTTTTGTAGGGGTTCCATCATAGTCTTTTTTTATAAAATATATACCGCAGTCTAATTTTATAGCACCTTTCTGCTTCATGAAGCTTGATACTGGCATAATAGCCATTATGTAAGACCCTTTTCTAATATCATTAAAGTCTTCCATTTCATTCTTTTATTATAAAGAAATATTATTTTAAATTCGTAAATATTTTCTAAAAATAATTAATAAATGAACTCAACTTCAAATCATATAACCTTTGATCCAATAAAGAAAGTTTTTACCTTGTCTCCAAAGCTTTCAATGCATCAACGATCTGCATTTCTAAAAAATAAATTAAACCCTTCTTTAAATGTCATAAAACATGTAAAGGAAGAAAACTGTAATAAAAGCTTGTGTTCTTAAAAATCGATAATGTTTTGTCTTTCAGCCATCAAATAAGCCATATATAATGAGAAGAATGAAGCAATGAAATAAATATTCATGATCATACCTCTTGGTGAAACCTTAATATAGTCATTTTCATAGAACCAGTGGTGCATAGCACAGACTGAAACTAAAAAGATTGCGACAGTATAAATGCGTGGGTCAATATCCATTTTTTTAAATATTCTTAAAGATAATATTTAAAAATTAAAAAAAATTAAAAGCTAAGAGAGGATATATTTCTATTTTTTCTTATGCTACTTGCAGTTGGAACTACCCCTATATTATTATTAGGTCTTGATACACGGTCTTCGTAGCTTCCGAAATTACTTAATTTATCGTTTTGATTAAAGGATAATTTAGCATTTCTGAAAATATCTTCATTATAACCTACTGTAGAGACCATATTTGTTCTTGAAGCATAAAGAGGGGTATTTCTATCTAAGAAAATATCTGGTTGTTTAACCTGGAGAACTATCTGAGGAGTACCTGCATTTGTATTCACAATACTGTATACATAATCCTTTAATTTAACTGGAGTTCCGTCTCTTGTTAATAACTCAATCTCCTTACCTTTAGCTGCATTTATAGCAATATAGTTTTTATCCTTTATGTTAGCACTAATATCAATAGAATTGTTAGTCTTTGGATCGTAGATGGTTATAGACGAGAAATTTGTGGTAAGATTTTTAAGTAAAGTATCTTTAATAGTCTTTTCATCAGCCTTTGTTGTTCTTATAGCTTCATCACCTAAACCAATATATTGTAAACCCGCATTAGTTTGATAAATACCTTCTAAGGTTTCTGTTATATTGCTTTTTACAGTATCAAAATCAACGGTAGGACCAAACTCGAGAGGAAGATTTGGATTTGTTCTCATAATACCAGCTGTAACATCCTCATGAATAATACCTTTGATTTGATCTTTATCTACAGAATCACCAATAGACATTTTTGTATAGTCTCTTGAACCAGGATTAGTTTGTGCTGCATAATTTTGATGAATATGCGGTCTACTTATAGCTACTAAAGTTTCTAATGGCATCATAGGAGGACGAACAACCTCAACTTTATAAGGACTTTTAACACCTTGCCCTTGACCCATATCAACTTGAACCATAGGATTTCTACCTCTTGCAAAGACTTGAATACCTTCATTCACACGAGTAGGGTCTCCGTAGTCATTATCAGGTCTTGCCATATACATAACATCAGCGATATTAACGGTTTCCTTTTTCCTAGTGAAAATAGACTTTGGAGGGTCCCTGTAAATATGAGGAACTTCGTATGCTACTAAATTAACACCAGCACGCTCTTTTTTTGGATATTGAATAGACATCTCTTTACTTAAAAAAAAGATAATTTTTAATTTTTAATTACACTGATATTAAACTTTAAGAGTACAAGTTATTTAACACAAAATGAATAAGACTGAGCTTATTAACCTTTTCAACAACTCATTTAATGAGTTCTTAGATATATTGATTGAAAAATTTCCAAAAGAACAGGAATTTATCCTTATAAATATCCTTATAAATACTCAACGATTAAAACACGCTGACATAATGGTTAATTTTTCAAATATTTTAATTCCTAATAAACAACTCATATTGGATAAATCACCCGACTTTTTTATACATAAAACATCACATATGTTTTATGGTATAAATGAGCATATTAATTCTTCGAATTCTTTTAAAAGAATTTGGAACTATTTACAGCCTGAAGAAAGAGAAATGCTATGGAAATGGTTTAAGTTATTTTTAAAGATATGTTCAGAGTATTATAAAGATTAAAAATTATAAAAACCTAAAGCTTCTTGAAAAGAAGGCTGTCTTTTATTTAAACTTTCGTTAACTATATTATGAAGCTCCCAACTGCATCTAAATAATGCAATTCTATCACTTCCACAATTATCAATATCTATTAAGGCTAAATTATCAATAAGATGTTGTCTACATTTAGGACAAGGCAAAATATATTGAAGACAACTCAACATAGCCTTATAATTTTCAAAAATATCATAAATATCACCGGATCCATATAAGGCAGAGACATGAATGATAAACCATAAGCTATTTCCCCAATCATCTTTTGATAATCTTTCAGGTTCATACGAAGATTTAAAATCGTTGAATGGTGGAATTTTAACATAATTTCCATACTTGTTTAATAGAGTAATATAATAAGCCTGCATTAAATAAACCCAAATAAATGCGGTAAAGTTAGACTTTAAACAAAAATCTAAAAATTCAAACTGATTAGAAGAATATTTTATGACTTCAGCTATATTAGAGTAAATCCTAAAAAAATTTTGTAAATCAGGGTTAGATAAGAGCATATTTTTTACATTAGAATTCATATACACGTATTCAGTAAATCTTGCTTTAATATATTTGTTAGGCATAAGGTTTATAACATTCTGAAAAAAGCATTTTATACTCATAACCTGCATTTCATCCTCTGTATTATAGGTTCTACTTAAAATAAACATAGACTTAAAATAAGTCCATAACCATTTATCAACTTTATCGATTGGCAATTCTAATGACATTTAATTATATGAAAATAAATTTTTATATACTAATTTTCATTATTTTCTTCTTCGTCTTCTGTCTTCAAAAATCTTTGAATATTTCTATCGTCTAATTTAGGGAATACATCATACTTTTTCAAAACTTCTAAATTAGAGGTTTCTCCCTTTACTTTATTCTCAAATTTCTTCCATCTTAATCCGTTCTTCTTACAAAGCTCAATATCTTCATCTTCTAACGGAAGCCATTCCCCTTTTGAACCTTCTCTTGCAACTATATATTTCTCTGTACTGCTCTTAAAAATTAAGCCTGTATTACCATACACAAAATTATTATATGAATTCTTTTTTATAATATAAACTTCATCTTCTTTATAAGGTTCTTCTTCCTCTTCAATAACAACTTTTGGTTTTGAATGGATTTTACAAGCTCTCTCTCCTGATTTAAAAGTCTTTCCACATTCTTCCCCTTTTCTTTTTCCTGACTTGATAGTAACCTTACATATGTTCATTCTATCTATTTTACATTTACCTAAAGATGCTCTTAAATTGTTTTGTAATAAAACATTTAGAATATCTATATCCGTTTGAACCACATCATTTTCTATAAGATAAGAAAAGAAGTTCTCGCAAGCCTTAGAATATTTAGAAATTAAATCCATTTTAGATGCTTTAACTTTAATATTTTTTATCATAAATCAATTTAATTTCTACTACTATATATAAAAAATGACCTCAATACACGGAACTGATTCTTCATATTATAGTATAGCTAATGAACACTTATATTTAAACCTTACCGATGACAAGGTAGGTAATGCTTACTATTCTGATATTATGAGTATAGGCGGATCAGATGATGATATCACTGCTTATTCAGAAAAATATAATAGCAAGTGGAACCCAAGTATATTTAAGGCTGTAGAAAATTATGACAAGGACTGTCATGCAGGACTTTATACCCCTATAATGAAAGCGGAAAAGAGAACAACCATTTATTCTGTTATGAAGTCTATTCCAACCTTAAAACAATGCTCTAAATTGGTAGACGACTCATACTTCTATAATACCTTAAAAGACGATAATCGTCTTCATAAATATACATTTTTTGCATTTGAAGATCAAGGCATGGAAGTAGCTAATTCATTCTTAAGTAATTATAGATATGAAACTTATGCTATAAGAGAACTTCTTAAAGCTAATACCTTATATTTCCCTTTAAATCCTTCTCAAATTGTAAAAAGAAAATTAAAGCTTAAAACCCTCTCAGATAATAACTATATTTTTGCAGATGGCCGTGGGAAACAACTTATGATTTATATTCCTGATACCCGCCTTAATAATTATAATATGCCAGATCAGGACATTGTTCTCCCTGTAAAAGGTTATGTTGAAACAGATAATGGATGGCTCTATATTCTTGAAGCTCCAATTATTCCTCAAATTATTATTTAACCATTTATACATTCTTTATTTAAAATGTATAAATATATCGTTATTTTTCTATTGTGGATTTTAAACCTTGAAATAAGTATTGGAAATGTTCTTTTACGACCTAATAGTGATGGAGACATTGTTTTTAGATTAAATAATATCATACCCTTTATGAAAGCTCCTTTTACTTATCCTTATTTTTGGAATATGAATATGTGGGATGTTAATATTTTCACATTTTTTACCTTGTGTTTAGCTTATATTTATCTTATTGAGGAGTTTCTTGATTTGTATCTTGATCAGTAGTTTCTTGAATTTCTTCAACTGTTGGAAGGGTCATATTAGCAAGCATATCTGCTAAATTAGATGATTGTTCACCTCCACCACCTAACATAGAAGTAACCATACCCATCATAGGACCTAAAGAACTTGCTAAGTCACCACCATCACCATTCATAATACCCCCTAACATACCAGCTAAATCGCCCCCGCTGCCATTCATAAGACCGCCAACCATATTTAACATATTAACCTTTGCATCTTCGTCCATATTACCCATTAATCCTGATGCAATACTAGATAAATCTCCCCCATTCATAATACCTCCAACCATATTCAACATATTAACCTTTGCATCTTCATCCATATTACCCATTAATCCTGATGCCATATTCATAAGGGAACTTGGATCTTTCAATAGAGATGCTGGATCCTTCATAAGATTATCTAAAATATTAGGAACTGATGATGTATTTTCTTCAGTTGATGTCGACCCGATTTCAGTTGCAGTAGTTTTCATCTTTTCTTGAAGGGAAGAAATCAATTTTCCAACATTTAATTTACCATCTTTTAATTCCTTAGTCATATCTGATAAAGCACCGCTTTGTAATAAGCTCATAGCAGCTGCCATTGGATCTTCAACTCCATTTGTATTTTTGAAGAGTTCATCAATCTTGGAAACATACTTGTCTAAGAATTTACTTTCTTTATCTTCTTTTAAGGCTTCAATCATAGTGTTATCTTCAAGTAATAATGCTGAGATAAGTTGAAGGTGTTTAAAGATAACTTCAACTGCATCTTTATTTTCAGTTAATAATTGTTTGAGGTTAATATAAACCTTTTCACTAAATGCAATATTTTCGTCTTTCAAGAGCTTGATATCCATGTTTAAGACAGCTTCTCTGTTATTTTCTAAGAATTTTTTAAAGACTTCATTTTGCTTGGAAATTGCTTTTTTATTACTTAAGGGTGTTTTCTCCTTTAAAAAAGTATAATACAAACCTAAATTTTTATGTTTGTTTCCAAAGTTTCTATTAAGCTCATTAACAAAAGCTAAGATTTTGCTGAATGGTTTAGTTACATCCATTTTTTATATTTAGTTATTATTCTTTTAAACTTTAAAGCAGAAAAATATTATAATAAAAATGAATCAACCTACATTTAAACCGTTTGAAAAAGCATCTATAGTTCCCGAAAGTATTCTTCCGTCAAACCAGAAAAGTCCTTATAAAATAATCTACAATATAAATAAGGAAGAAACTAATGTCTATCCTCTCTGCGTTTCAAGAACCCCTCAAAACTTTGGTAAACACATATATATTATTTATTCTGATGATATTTCCAATATAAATAGAACCTTAACTTATCTTCAAAGATTAACTAAAATTCCATTTGTCGAAAGCTCATTAGACACTTTAAATTCATTTGACGAAACAGTTTATAAACAGGAAAATATCTATACATTTAACCTATTAAAAAATGACATTAAAACTAATAATTTACCAGTTGTTTTAAACCATATGATGCATAGAATTGTAAATAATAGCGCCGGAGTTGTTATTGTAGCTAATTCTTTTAAAGATGTTCCTCTCGTTATTACAACTATGTCTCACCTTATTTTTATAGACAAGAATATTAAAAATGTAGAACAATTAGTTGCGGATAGTTCAGGCTTAAAAATTACAAACTACAATTATGACTTTGAAAAGATGGTTTGTGTTAATAAAACAGGTTTATGGACAAAACTTTCTTTTTTTTAATTTTTTCTTTTAGATATAATATATAGTGATGTTAAACCTAGATAACGAAGATGAACGTTCTATAAATAAAATACTGTCAAAGTATCCTGATAGAATACCTGTTATTATTAATAAAGGCAATAAAGAAGCACCGGATATAGATAGGCATAAATATCTTGTTCCGAAAGACATAACATTTTCCACTTTTACATGCATAATAAGACAAAGACTTAAATTAAAGCCTGACGAAGCTATATTTATTATGGTAAATAATACCCTTGTAAATCAGAGTGAAATAATGTCTTCTATTTATAAAAAATATAAATCAAATAATGGATCCCTTCACCTTGTTTATTCTACAGAATCAACATTTGGTTAGTTAATGTAATTTAAACTTTATACTTAGCTTAAATTACATATTATATTATTATCCTGTTCTCCAAGAATATAAACAGTCTTTATTCATACAATTATTAAATGTAGTTGGAGGTTCATCCGCTCTTCTAAGTTGCACATTATAAAATTGTATCTTCTTCAGCTTACATTTAGGACAAGATATAAAACTATCAATAACCTCAATCTCAGTTTGTAAAGATATAACTTCCTTCTTAACTCCCTCTCTAAATTTATCCCATAAAATACTTTCATATTCATTTTTATCTTCTTTTATTTCCCCTAATATTTCCTTTAAAGATAATGTATTATAGAACATATTTCTCACTATGTTCCAACCTTGTAATTCTGAACCTTTTATATTATTCAAAAATATATTTACATTCTTATCAGAAGACGAAAAATTATATAATTCATTTTTCATATTTTCTCTATTTGTTTCAGAATTATGGTTCATCTTAAACTTAAATTTATTAATTTGATTTAAGATCTTACTTTTATCTATCTTAAATTCTCTCTTTCTTAAAGGTTGTTGAGATTGCTTTTCGTCAAATATTTCGTCTATTAAGCTTTTATCTTCATCGTCTCCCTCAATCTCATCATCATCTTCTATAGGTTCATCGTCTTCTATAGCTTCATCCGCAATCTCTTCTTCATCCACAATCTCTTCTTCATCTTCTATAAACTCTTCTTCATCTTCTTCGTCTTCTACAACCTCTTCTTCATTGTCTAAGAATTCTTCCTCATCTTCGCTTGAAAAATCATCATAACGGTCTTTCATTTTTAGTTAATAATTAAAAATAAGAAATAAGTTTTTAAAATCATTTTAAGGATTAAATTTTAATTATTAAAATGAGCATACAATCAATCACTTCATATATAAAAAACTCTGAATCTAGAGGAGAAGATACATCTTCTCTTAAAGCAATAATGATGAATTTTATAAAGAAGAACTATAAAGACCTTGATAAATCTATAAATGATTATCAAGCTCAAAAACACTTCTCGGAAAGTGAGTTTAAAAAATTCTATATTATGGTTAATTCTATATATGAAAACCTTTATAATAATAATAAGTTTAGCATATTTAGTTATAATACAGATAATGTTAAAGAGGCCGAAGAACACTTTAAAAATCCTCAGTTGATCGATGAAAATAAAGCCGTCACTATAACCACAACTACTTGTAAAAGAACTGACCTTATAACAAGAACAATTGACAGCTTCTTAGAATGCGTTTTAGATTATAAAAAATATGTAAAAGAATGGATAATTGTAGACGATAATTCAAGTGAAAAAGATAGAGCCTTTATGAAAGAACGATATCCTTTTGTTCGTTTTATTTATAAAGATCAAAATAACAAGGGGCATCCAAGAAGTATGAATATGTTTTTAGATGAGGTAAAAACACCGTATATATTTAACCTTGAAGATGATTTTGAGTTTTTTAGAAGGGACAATTACTTTGAAAGAATGCATTATGTTTTAGACATTGATAAATCTTATGGCCAGTGTCTTATGAATATAAACTACACTGAAGATACAAACTCAGGTAATAATATATGGGGTTCAACTATGAAATATCACGGTAGTGACAAAACAAGATATTTTATCCATAATTATTACACTGGAAAGAAGCTTGAAGAAGAACAGAAAAAAATAGGTTGTCCTTCTTGTTTATACTGGCCTCATTTTTCTTTTAGGGTTGGTTTAACCAAGACTTCTGTATTAAAGGATATTGGTAAGTACGATGAGACTGCTAAACACTTTGAAATGGAATATGCCCATAGATATATTAATAAGGGTTATAAGACCACATTTTTAGATGGTATATATTGCGCCCACATTGGAAGAAGAACTTATGAAAGAAATACTGAAAAGAAAAATGCCTATGATTTAAACGAAGAAGTTCAATTTGGAGAAACTCATAGACTTGATACTACTAATACAGCTAAAAATATTACAGAAATTTCAACTTTTGTTATAAACCTTAAAAGACGCCCTGACCGTCTCAGAAATTTTTTCACTAAAAATAAGGATGAATTATACCCTATAACTGTATTTGAAGGAGTTGACGGTAAATCTCTCCTTCCATCCCATAAAGTTCAAAAAGCCTTTTCTACAGGTGATTACAACTATAGAAGAGGTATTGTTGGATGTGCAATGAGCCATATTAAGATATGGAAAGATTTTATTACTAAATTAAGCACAAATTATTGTATTGTTCTTGAAGATGATGCTGAGCTGTGTAAAGACTTCCATCATAAAGTATTATATCTTTTATCCTCTAAAAAAGACTTTGATATTATGTTTTTACACTATAATCCATACCCTCAATATAATCGTCAAGAATTACACTCTAATTCTCCCCCAAAGGCAGAATTTTGGAGTATTGAAAGAAGTATGAGAGAAAATATGGGTAGCGGAGCTGGTTATATCTTAAGTAGAAATGGTGCAATCAATCTCTTAAAGCATATTGAAGAAAAAGGTGTTTATAACGCGATCGACTGGGTTATGTTTAAATCTAGTGAAAAGGTTATGTATACAACCCCTATGTTAGTTAGAGCAAACTGTTTTCAATCTACAAACGGTAGATGTGATACCGATATTCAAAATGTTTTTAATTCAGTATGTTTTAAAGATGATTTAGAGTGGGATAGAAATGAGATTTCATATCTTGCAAATAAACTCATAACATCTTATCATAATAAAGATAAAATATCAATATGTAACCTATGTTATAAAGGCTTTGATGAAAATATATTAAAACAACTTACTTTTGACTTGAAGAATATCTCAACAATCAAAAATATAAAAGGATTATGCATGATTATTTCACCTGATGTTCCTGTTATTAATCAATTAACAGATTATGTGTGTATTTTACCCGTAAATCTTCTTGAAAAGTTAGACGAAACAATTGATCTTTATCCTATAAAGAGATATACAACTAATAAATATATCTATTGTATCCCTGATAAATACGCAGAGTCCATATTAGATGATAAAGTATGGGAAAATAAAAAATTATTAAACACTGTTTGTCCTTTCTGAAAGGTCCTTAAACCTTTCTAACTTGACTACATGAACTCCATAATATTCTAAAAAATGTAATCCTGCACTATCCCTATAATCTTCATTATAATAAACATCCTTTATACCACACTGAAACATTAACTTTGCGCATTCAATACAAGGACTGTGTGTTATGAAGACCGAACAACCCTCACTGCTTTCATTTCCTTTTGCAAGCTTTGAAATCATATTCATTTCTGCGTGTATGACATATGGTAATGTCTTGTTATTTTCATCCTCACATATATTACTTTCGCAACCGTTAGGTGTTCCGTTATAACCAATGCTTATTATTTTATTATCTTTTACAGCTATACACCCAACCTTTAATCTCTTTGCTGTGCTACACTGGCTAAATCTAATAGCAGTGTCCATATAAGCTTCTAAATGCTTTTGTTTCATTTTATTAATATTATAACCTTTATTTTAAGCTATAATATTAAACATCTAATACTTCATATTTGAAAATTTTTGGTTCATCATTTGGAGGGTAAATATAGACACAAGTTCTCCATTCTTTACACTCCCATCCTAAACTTTTTAAATTTTCAATGCACTTTGACACAAGGTCTTTATTATATATAATTTTTCCATCACTATCTGCAAGTTCAAATCCCCTGTTTTTTCCGGAAATAAAATCATCAGTTAACATAAACTCTAAGACTTCTCTTTTAAAACGAACAAGTTCTCTTTCTTCTCTTATAGTCTTAAAATTATCTATATTAGAAGGGGTAATATAAGGAGGTATTGACTTCATCTTTTTAAATAAATTATAATTCTTTAATTCTCAATTCTTCTTTCATTTGCTATTTTATCTACACTCCAGGCATATTGATTTGAAACCCTTTGGATCCATTTTGCTTCAATCTTTACCTTATTTAATATTTCAAGTAATGGTTTTAATAGGTCAGAATTAGGCCTTGTATCAATACTTCCATCTTTTTCCCACTTATAAATCCAATCCTTAATTGTATTCACACAATATATACTATCAGAAAACAGGGTAATTGTTATATACTTTCTGTACTTTTGGTCGACGCTAGTATATATCCAATTTAAACCTTCAATTATAGATACCATTTCCATCCTATTATTAGTGGTATTTTCTTCCTTACCGCTAATTGTAAATTGTTTTTCGTTTTTATCAAGGATAATTGAGGCCCAACCACCAACTTTGTTGTTGTCACAACTTCCGTCTGTATAAAGAGTGTATTTTAACTCTCTTTTCTTCTTTTTCTCAGGGGTAATACTTGATATGAATTCGGTCATTTTTTATATTTAATTCTTCTAATTAAATATAAATATTCATTTAAACTTTTTATTCTTTCTTTTCTTCTACTTCTTCAATGACAATATTTTTAGCATCTTCAATAGCTTGTTTTACAATTTTCATTTCTTCTTCGTCAACCATATGCTTAATAAAGGTATCACTTCCTTCTGGAGTACCTGCCTTCTTGACAGCTTCAATAAATCTATCAAGATATTCTTTCTTAAAACCTATAAATTCAGCTTCCATTTCTGCTATTTCTTTTTCGGTATTTTCAATAACCATTTCTGACTTTTTCATAGTCAATTCACTCTCATTAAGTTGATATAAATTATATGCTCTCTTTACATTAAGCAATGTATAATATTCGATTGTGGTCTTATCTTCTTCTTTATCAGGGGTAACTCTCTTTTGTTCTTTATTAAGGGAAAGTTTAGATTGTCTTTCAAGCATATCTTTTTCTTCCCTTTCTCTTTTTTCTGCAAGTTCCTTCAAGTATACTTTTACAACTTTTGAAATAACATCTTTTAAGTCTTCATCTTTATCTAATGAACTATAAATATCATTAGTAGCCATTAATGGGTATTCTCTACCTACAAATACGAATTGATTTACAGAATAACTATCATAATCTCTTATTAACATTTCACACCATTTTTCAGCTTCCAATGCAGTTTGAAAATTACCTCTAAGTTTCATAACACCAAATGATCCTTCACTATCAGGTTTTGCATCTTTAGATGGAATGAATGAAACTAAACCTATAGTTTGACCTAAAACTTCTGGATCAGTTCTAGTTTTTCTATCTCTTACAAAACAAGATGAACTTACTACAATTTCTTTTTCTATATTTTCATCTCCAGTTGAGACTAAATTAATTTTTGTAGGATTAATTTCTTCTTTAATTTCTTGGGATAATTCTTCCGAGAACATATACTTTATGATTTCCATTTGTTTTGGATCAATACCAACCTGTTTTATCTCGTCAATATAGTTTCTAATATAATTGTTCTTATATGAGGGAAATTTAGCGTCAATTTCAGAGATTTCTTTAAGAGAATTATCAATATTTTCCTGGCACTTTACAAGGTTATTTTTACACTTTTCAATAACATATAAATTATTAGCCTTCTTTGTTCTTAATTGTTCATATAATGCATAGTCGGTAAGAGTATTTTCTTTTTCTTCTTCATTTGAACCATCTAATAATTGTTTTTGTTTATCAAACATAGCTTTCTTCTCTTTTTCATCCTTTTCTTCTTTCTCTCTCATTAAGCTTGTAGTTGTATCCGTAATAATTTGTTTTGTATCAACATCCCTAACCGAGTATGTATAAAGCTCGCTATTTACCATCAAAGGAAATTCCTTTCCAACTAAAGGCATATCTATATCACAATTTTCATCTTCAGTAAGAAGAACATCACATCTTTTATCAGCTTCAGATGTATTTGGATAATTACCTCTTACTTTTACAACACCAAAACACCCTCTTTTATCAGGTTTTGCACCTTTAGATGATTTGAAGGTTATAACACCTATAGATTGACCTACAACTGCAGAATCGTTTCTAAACTTTCTTTCTCTCCCGTATTTTGACATAATAAAATTAATATCTATAAGTTCCTTTTTAGCTACAGAAACTTCTTCATCAGTTAAAGGATTTCTTGCCCCATTTGAAGATGGAAGTTCTAAAATACACTTTGGAACCTTGTTACATCTTTGAGTTGAAAGATGTTCAGCATTTCCAGGTCTAAAAGGAGTATCTGATTTAATCATTGCCTTTTCCATTTTTATTATATAGGTTAAGTTTTATTTAAATAGACATTTCCGTCATTTCTAAATAGACAAAATCATCTTCTTTATTATAGGTCTGTTCAACCACAATAGTTTTATTTTTGGGTTTCAAGCTTTTCAGCCTGTAATAATACCAGCAATATTTTAAGAGGTAGTAAGTAGGGTTTAAAAGATAGTAAGCTTGTCCTATAAGGTTATATTCTCCCATAGTAATGAGACTATTGAGTAGTAAGTATAACATTTATATAATAAATATAAACATAACATTTTTTAATTTATTATATATTAAAGAGTTTTTTATTTAAGAAAAATGGCTACAGCTACTGAAATACGCTCCAATATGAAAGAGCTCAAAGATATTAATACTGAAATTAAACGCGTAAATTACCTCTTAAAAGGTTATAGAGAAAGAAAGAAGGAACTTGAAGAGACAATTATGGAGTATCTTGAAAGGACAGGTCAACCTGGAATAAAGTATGAAGATCTTATTGTTCTTGCAGGTGAAAAGAAGGCAAGAGATAGAAAGAAGAAAGAAGAGAAGGAATATGATGTATTAACATTATTAGACCAAAATGGGGTAAGAAACTCCAGAGAATTATATAATGATATTTTAGAGGCAATGAAAGGTGAAGAAAAGGTTGTTTCTTCACTTAAAATAAAAGAATATCATAATTAAAATTTAAATACTTATTGAATCTTTAGAAAAAGATGTCTTCCACATATAAAATTAGAAATGTTGCTAAGCAAAAGCTTAGGGGTTATCATGTTAGAAATGAAGTTGCAAGATCTAACGATGAATATATTAAAGAACAAGGTATTGAGGTATCTAATAGGTATGACGCCTTAGCTATACCTGCTACTGGTATGATGTCAGTTGACCCTGTTTTAACCCGTGTATCTAAAACTGATGTTTTAGCGGGTAAGAAAAAGTCAATGATTATGTCAATTAATGACCTTGCAGAAGAAGAGGAAAGAGGTCGTGATCAACCTGTTGTTCAAAATACTTTCCGTCAATATACCGGTAAGCCTGTAAATGTTCAAAATAAAGGTCCAAAATACGAAATGAAAATCACTCTCTTCAATAGAGGTTTTGAAAGAGATATGATGTAAAATTTTTACAATCTGAATTTATATTGTAAAAATTAAATTTATAGCATCGCCTTAGCTTTAATCATAATTTCTTCTCTTGTAATCTTATTATGCTCAAGCTCTTTTTCTTGTTTAATTTGATCATCAGGATAAATTTGACCTACAGTTTCTGTATCAATAACAGTAAGGGTTGTAAACCCGTATCCTTCACCCAATTGTTTTTTATTCTTAAATTCAAGCTCTTTTCTTAAATATTTTACCAAATTATTCATATCATTCTGATCATTCTCAGCCATTAATGCCTTAATACAGGCTTCTTTACCTTCTTTATATTGCTGAACTTGATATGCGATAACTCCAAGAATATGATATCTTTTATAGAAATAACACCTTCTATCAACGAATAAAATTTGATTTAACGGGAAGATTAATTTACAAGCCATACTTGCAAATGTATATGCCATCATATAATCAGGCTTATCTTCCCCGAAATGATTATGTTTTAAATAATATTCGGCTATTCTAACTAAAGGTTCGGCTCTTTGTGAGTGTGAATACGCCTTCAAAAACCAATTTAAACTTTCTTCCCAAGGATGACCTAAAAAGTTAGCTAATTCTCCAAGTCTAAAATACGACTGATAAATTTCTTCCATAAAACCATCATCATCCTCGTTTATTCTTAAGCAGTAAAACTTATAAGCATCTTGGGTATTACCTAAACACCCACAAGTTTGTGCTAAATAAAACAAGGTTCTTGGATCCTTTGGTTCCTTTAAATACTCTGCATATAACATCTCTTTATCTCTTGTAAAACGCTTAAAGGACTTATCATCATCTAAAGTTCTATCTTGAAATAACACGATATGTTCTAACCTTTCGGTCATTCTTCCATTTTTAAGTTCTTTAGGGGTTAAACCATCTTGAATAATATATTCGTGGACGACGCCCTTATATCTCCATTTACAGTGTGATTTACACATACGAATATTAAAATAGGAATCCATATTATTTCCAGTCCACCATTGTTGTTTTAAATAAAAGCCTGTAGCTGACCCTTTATAATTTGTAATAAAATCCATAAGCTCATCGTGGTTTCTTAACTCATCGTTACAATCCAGCTGGAGTAAGTATCTTTGTTTCTTAAGAACTTGATCAGCGTAATCTAAGAGGACATTTCTACTCACACAGAAATTAACAAAAGGTTCTTCTTTTAAGTAGAGAGTAATATTATTCTCTTTACAGTACTCTCTACAAATATCAATAGTAGAATCGGTTGAACCAGTATCTAATATGATGAAAGTATCTGTATAATCTTTTACAGAATCAAATGATACTCTAATTCTTCTTTCTTCATTTTTGACCATCATAACAAGCGCCATTAAGGTTTTATCATTTTTTACATCAGTTTTCTTTTCAGAGGTGGTATTAGGCATTAATTTTGTATATAAAACTCTTAATTCATTGTTAATTTTATCTGCTTCTGACCCCGGATATATCTTTTTATCTCTGAGACTAATATACTTTATTTTAAGCTTTGAAATTGCAGTTTGAATAGATGAAACTTCAGTTTCTGATAAGTGTGGAAATTTATTTTCTTCTTTTGTAGATATAACAGGTGCATTTATGGTTACTCCTGAAGAAGGAAGCATCTGTTTAATTGATTTTTTTTTATTAGCCTTACTCATTTTATATAATAGTAAAGTATTCTTTAAATATGAAAGAAAAAATCAAGAGACAAAAAGAAGTTATTTACCCTTTACTTCAAGAATGTTCTGAAATCCAAGATGATGACTTTTGGAAAAGTTTATTCTGCGATTTAAGTAGGGGAAAATGCCCTAAAGGTATATTGATATATAACGGAGTAATTTCATCTACAGGTAAGCGTAACGGTTTTACTTATAATATTAATGATAAAACTGATCCTTTAGATGTATCGGAAGAGCTCATAAATTTATTAAAAACAAATGCCTGTATTTATTCAGCAAATGATATTAATTCAAAAGAAACTTCTATCCAGGATTTTAAGACTGAATATGAGGCATTAAAGAACACTGATAGTTGGAAAAAAATCCCTACAAGAAAGATGAAAGAGAACCTTATTTTAAACTATGTTTTTAAACTTAAAAAACAGTATAAACTTAAGAATAAACCTACAAAAGAGTTATATGATAATATAAAAGGAGCTCTGTTTGATTACAAGTCTCACAAGTCCGAAGATGTTATAATGAAAAATGGTGAAATATATAAAATTTTAGAGTTCGAGTATGACGAGGAATTTAAAAATGTTTATAACACAAGAGTTGAAAAATATGAGGAAAAGATAAAGGATGATGTTAAAAAAGATATTCTCGGGTCTAAATGGGAGAAATATATCACAAATGTAATCAGAAGTGTAATTAAAGAAGAAATCTAATTGATTTTTATTTTTTATTATTCATTTTAAAGTATAATCTAATACCTTAAAATGAGCATCTCAATCGTTAATTATAGTGAAAAAGCAATCGCAGTCTTTGGTAATACTAAAGATATCAAAGATCATTTAGCAGCTTTAGGGGGTAAATTTAACCCTTCTTTAAAACAAAATGATGAAAGAGTTCCTGGATGGGTTTTTCCTACTGGAAAGAGAGAAGAAGTTAAAAAAGTTATTACAGCCTTTAGTCAAGGAACCCTAGGTGAAGCTCCAAAGAAAATCGAAAGAGCAACATCATCTGTATCTTCTCCGGCTGAAACCTTTACAATTTCAAAAGAAATGTTTTTAGCTCTTGTCACAAGGATTGAAAAACTTGAAGCTGAGCTTGAAATATCAAAAAAGACCATTGAAAAATTATCTCCTATCGCTTATATTCATCCTGTAGATAAGAAACCTTCATCGAAGCAACCTACACTAAAATTTTCTGAAAATGAAGATTTATATGATGAAGATGACGCTCGTCCTCATAAAAGTTTATTTAAGTCTAAATAAAGGGTCTATTTTAAAAGTATCTGAACATGATAACTTAAACATTGAGTTATAGTATCACTTAAATCATCCTTTTTACTTTTATTATCACTAAATATATATTTCAAGGTTGATAAGTCCTCTCTTTCTGTTAATATTTCCTCAGCCTTTGATGTACTCCATTTTTTACGGAATGTTTTATCAACCTTGTATGCCTTTCCACTTTCATCCTCTTTCTTTAAAGGCGCACCAAGTATTCTTGTTTTATTTTTAGAAGGGTAAAGTATAACCTTTTTAAAAGTACGAAAATTTACCAAAAACCAACTATAAATATGATGCATTAAAACGGTAGCCATTGGGTTCTTTCCAAGCTGTTTTTCTATAATTATGACATTAACATCTCTGAATATATCTTTAGCGTTTAAATCATCAAAGAAATCTATAAGGTTAATTAAAGCCTTTCCACTAAAATAATCCTTACGATCACCGAGCTCTTTCTTCTCAATAAATATACACTGACCACACCTTGCAACATCCATAACATAATTTTTCATCTCATCGTGAGCCTCTCCGTATTTATTATATCGTTGCTTTGGTTTTTGAAGCTGTTTTGCGGCATCATTATCAAAGTATTCTTTATAAATACTTAGAGTCTTAAGACCAACATCAATACTAACTATGCTTAACATTCTTTAATATATACTGGAGATATAATTAAATCTCTTTTTGGAGTTTCTCCCTTAAATAACATAAAATCATTTTAAAAAAACTAAATAGGCTTAAATAAGACAAACAATATAATAAATTGAATATGAACGGAGGAGACTATGAATCTAAAACAAATAAAGGTTTCTTATTTCAAGCTAAAACAGATGAAGCTTTTGTAATAAAAATTTTAGGAGAACTTTTAGCTCAACGATTAAAATTTGCGCCTTTTAAAGTAACTCCAGATGGAATTTTTCTTCTTAAGATGGACCCTAAAAAACAACAACTCATAGAAATAGCTCTTGAAAAGACTAATTTTAGTCCTTATAAATGTTCCAAGACTATTATTTTCAGTGTCAATACAACCTATTTTTATAAAATGCTTAAATGTATTAAAAAGAAGGATGGATTAAGACTTTTTATTCATGAAGATGATCCTCATAATCTAGGTATTTGTATAGAACAAAAAGGAGAAGGAAATAAGGTCAACACATTCTTAAAAATAACTATGACTCACCCAGAAGATATTCAAAAACCTGAAGGCTACGATCCCCCTATAATTATCCAAAGTAAACAATTCCAAAAAATGAAAAACTTACATAGCATATCTGATACTATGACTATCACTAGCAAGCTTAATTATATTAAATTCTTTTGTGATGGAGGTGAGCTATATTCAAGGGAACTTGTAATCGGAGAAGAAAATGACGAAGATAACTCTCATATTACTAATGTTTATAAACAAACCTTTAACACCCAGCATATAACCGGATTAGCTAAATGTGCAGGTCAATCTTATAATGTCCAAGTATTTGTTCATGAAGACCTTGGTTTAAAAATAAAAATGAAAGCCGGTTCTCTGGGTGAAATTACTGTTTATATTAAGAGCAAAGAACTTATTCAAGATGAAGAAGAAGAAAAAACTGTCCATGATGAAGAAATATCAGATCTCACAAAGGGTATGCATATAAGAAACGAAGATGACGATGAAGAAGAGGATGTTAAAAAACCAAAACTTCCAGTTAAAAGACAAACGAAAAAAACAAAATAATTTTTTTATAAATATATTTATAAAAAAATTTAAAAAGTTTCTCCAGCATAATCATAGTCTATAGTATAAGCTAAGGTTTCATAAGGATGTTCATGTTTCCAATCTTTACCACAAGGATAAATAGCATCATCTATCCCGCTTGGATTTTTATTCTTAAATTGTGCTAGAGTTAAACACCCTTCTTTATTCTTATAAACTATACCATTAACATCAGGGTTACTTCTAGCTAAAGGATAGTCTTTTAAATAGGAATGTTTTTCATATCCATTTACCCTCATCCATTCTTCAATTTCCTCTGGATAAAGGCGTTCAAATACATGTATTTTCTCGTGTATCATTATCCTTGTTAATTCATGATGGCTTATAACTTCATCTGTTATAAATATTATATTTTCTCGAGTATGTGGATATCCAGATTCATACCATTCACCATCAGTCTTACTTAAAACCCATTCAAGCTTGGATATTTTTTTAGTATTAATTTGAGGTATTTTTGTGTAGTTATATAAAAATTCATCTGCTTCGGCACAAGATTTTATAAGACGTTTCTTCTCTGCTGGTGTAAAGTCTCTTGCATCACTTACAATCTTATTAATATAATCTTGTTTTGAGGTTGACTTTAAAGATATTATATCTAGATCTGTTAATTCATCAACATATCGGTCTTTATCTTCGATAAAATATTTTATAGTATCTTCCTTAGACATAAATATAGGCTTATTAAATCCAAAAAATTCACCTTTATTTAAGCACCATAAAACTATTAATATAATAACCAAAAGTAAGATTTTATTCATTTTATTTAAATTAAATTAAAATTAAATTAAATTTAAATCTTTTAATTTAATTAAATGTATTCAAAAAAAGGTTCTCGTAAAGGCTCTCGTAAAGGCTCTCGTAAAGGCTCTCGTAAAGGTTCCAGAAAAGGTTCCAGAAAAGGTTCCAGAAAAGGTTCCAGAAAAGGCTCTCGTAAAGGCTCTCGTAAAGGCTCTCGTAAAGGTTCTCGTAAAGGTTCTCGTAAAGGCTCTCGTAAAGGCTCTCGTAAAGGCTCTAGAAAAGGTTACTATGCAAAAAGAAGATATTCTCCATCTCAATCAATCGGTGGTCTTTTTAGTAAAGCAAAAGGGTTATTAAGAGGGTGTCCTTCAAAGGAACAGGCTCTTGAAGAACTAAAAGGAATTGATGGTTATCTCGAAGGTATGTTAATTAATATAGAAAATGTTGCTTCTGCAAGAGGTTTAGATAGAGCTAAAACTGTAGCGTCCAATATAAGAAAATTATCAGAAGAATTATTACTTAATTGTCCATCTGATAGTGTAGCATCTTCTATAAATGAAAAAATTGATGAGTATCGTAAAGAATTAATGGATATTATGATATCTAGATCTTAATTAAATAAAAATAAAATATTTTAATATAAATAAATGCGCCGTAGTCATACAAAGAAATCATTTAAGCGTTCTAAAAGAAGATCATCTAAGCGTTCTAAAAGAAGATCATCTAAGCGTTCTAAAAGAAGATCCACTAAGCGCTCTAAAAGAAGATTATCTAATCGTTCTCCAATGATGGCTTTACATACCCGTTATTCTCCTAAAATGGAAATTTCTTCATCTGACCTTCTTATGCTTCCATCTCAAGGTATATTAGGTTCTTTAAAGAATGTTGTATCTAAAGCTTCAGATGTTGCATCAAAGGCTAAATCTGTTTTAAATAAAGCTGAAACTGTAGCTAAAAAAGCCCTTGAAAAAGGTAAACAACTTGAATCCCAAGCTACTGCTCTTGCGGAAAAGGCTGAAAAGACCGGGAAAGATCTCCAACAAAAAGCTGAAAAAATTCAACAACAATCTGAACAAGCTAAACAACAATACGAACAAGCTAAAGCTTCTGTTGAATCTGTAGGTCAAACTCTCACAACTCCTCCTCCTTCATCTGCCCCTGCGGAAGTTGCTAAAGAAGTTGTTTCTGCAACTGCTCCTACTCAGTCTCTTAGAAGACACAAATATTATTAAAAATTCTTACTTTTTAAAAAATTAAGAATTTATTCATTATCACTTTCAAACTCAACTTCTCCTGGAAAATATTGTCTTAACCATCCTCTAATTAAGGTTGAAACATCAGTCATATTTCTCCACCTTCTAAAACCATCATCTTCGAATATATCATTTAACATATATTTAAGGACTGTATTACCATCCGTTTCATTAAAAAGCTCGGCAACAGGTTCATTTCTCTCTGTAAAACCATTATATGCTTCAAAAATAAAAGTAATAACTTCATTCTCTGTTGTAATTGCAATATCATCATAACCTTTGAGAATATTAAGAAGAATATAATATATACCTATAGAATCTGTCTTGATAATATGTAATAAAATAAGCTTAGCTATACCTTTCTTAGTTGTTGAAGCTCTAAACATTTGCACTATAGAATTAGCTATAGTTTCTTCCATATTATTTGAGTCATTAATAATATTGTTATGGAATACCAATATAAATAAGCCAAGGAGATTATCTAAGTCTCTTCTTCTATCAAAGTTTAATATACTACTTAATATTTCTCTTATAATATCAGGTGCAACCCACGCATTATTTCCTTCTTCTTCTATCTTTTCTTCTGCAACTGTAATTGCTTCTTCTATATCCCCTGCTCGAATATGTCTTAAGATTTGTATAATATTACCAAATACCGAACCTCTTATTCTTGCTGCTTCAATATCATCATCCTCGTCATCAAAATCTAATCTTCTATTAACTGGAGGAACTATTCTTTCAATAGGTATATTAAAATATCTAGACGCTTCTTCTGGAGTCATTCCTAGTCTCTCTAAAAGAGTATCTACATCTGTTTCAAATGTAGCTGCTACATCTCTAAAATCTTGTGTCATTTGTGCTGCACTATGGACATTTCTTCTAAGAGCATCTCTGGTTCTTTCTTCCTCATTATTTTCAACCGGAACTGGTACTTCCTCTAAATAAAATACCTTAAAACATAAGGGACAAGTAGCTCTATTTTTATTCTTAGCTTGAGCTTCTCTTATAAGGCAACTTTTATGGACTAAATGTCCACAACTTAATGGACCTTGTTCTTCTTCTGGATTTTCTACAGTCTCAACTAATCTTATACCATTTTCATCTTCATTCATAAGACAAGTAGGACACTCAATTTCATCTTCTTCATCGCTACTACTTTCATCAGCTTCGTCTTCTATCGCTTTTGCCCTCTTATACTGGTCGTAATAAAACTTTCTAATACCTGTGCTTCTTTCTCCCATACCTTCTATACAATTTCTATCATCGCTTAAACAAGTTGGATAATGGCTCTTTAATTGACAAACTTTAATAAGTTCATCAAACCCGCAATCAGCTCCGACACATCCCTCTTTTTTTAATTCTTCAAATCGTTCTTCCAATACATCTCTTTTAACCCCGAGAGGATTATCTTGACATTCACCGTAAAGAGGACCTAAAATAAGTCTTCTAATTGCATCTATCTTTTTATTAGTTGCTGCCATTTATAAATAACTAATAAAAAAAAAAATTATCGTGTAACTTCCATAACAAGTTGGACCTGAGTTCCTGGATCACTTTCTATAGGGAAACCATACCCTTGAAAATATGTGAATTGATTAAATGGTTCAAATTGAAGAACTTGGCCTGTTGGAAGGGTAATTCTTACATGAAGAGTATCGTTCTCTTTGAAGGTGAGATTTTGAGTCATATAACTTCCCTGTAAAGTAAGCCAGGAAGTATTTGGATTGAATGTTATAGGAACTTGAAATAATGCCTTTCTTGCAGCTGGAGCGTTAGTTATAATTGGATTACTATAAGTATTACCTTTTTCACTATAAATTTCAACATAAACATGTGAGTAATTTTGAAGGGTACCATAACCGTTTAAAATATTTCTATTAGGAACGATTAAACTAATAAGTCTGACACTCTCACAAGTTGCATTATTAAAAGTATTACTTCCCTGATAGTTTAAAGGAACAACATTATCTCTTGTAAATCTTAAAATTTCATAGGTAGTTCCAGCTGTGACTAGAGATGTAAATATACCAGCAACAGTTGCTAATTTAGTTGCTCCATCATAAGCTGTAACACGCTTCCATTGGAAAGATGTAGGAGGAGAACCTCCAGGTAAATATACGAATGTATTAACATAGTAGTTATCAACGGAAGAAGAACCTGCCCCAAGATATACTTGATTTAGAGCAGTTGAGTTATTCGACGATGTTGATCTTTCAGCTGGCAATTCTTTTCTTATAGAATACAAGGTTAATGCTAAAGGTGCAACACTAAAACCTGTGTCTACAGTTGCAATCTGAGAAGAACCATCATAAGCTGTAATTAATCTAAATTCTCCTCCAATCTCAAGATAACTACCTCTATAAAAATTCAGGATATTTGAAGATGTAACTGACAATACAATTTGAGTAGTAGTAGAACCTCCAGATAATTGATTTGATTCATATGGAAAAGCAGAAAGAATAGGGTCTTTTGCAGTTGCTGGTCCATTTAAAGTATATGAGTTAGTTTCAACCACAAAATCTCCAATATTAGGATAGGTTAATCTATCTCTATAACTACTGTCAATATGGATGTATCTTTTCATTTTTATTATATTATGAGGATATTATTTTAAATTTAACTTAAAAGTTTGTAGTTGAAATATTAAAAGTATGACAACAAGTATAGATGACGCGTTGTTTTCCTCTTTTGAGAAAGTAAGTATAAGTATAGACCTTTCCTCTAAAAGTGATATTGAACTTTTACAATTATTTGAAAACGATATAACACAAGATGAAAGAGAAAATATAATAAATGAGCTTTATATTAGAGATAAAAACTTGGTTATAGAATGTATAAATAACATATTAAATTCTATTTTTGTAAATAGATCGTCGGTTAAAAAGAGCATTATATTATGGGTTATCGGAAATAAAAATTTTAACTTTCCATTAAGAATAAGATGCGTTGAAACACTAGATCAATTAGAAAGTAAGGTAGATGACAGATATTTAAATTGTTTGGAAGATGTGATGAATGAACCCTTAGAATTTAAGAAAAAATATGAGGTTGGAACAACCTTCTTTTGGAATGTATTTAAAGGTGTTATAAAACGAAATAATTCCCCTACAGATTACCTTTTGAAAAGATTATGCGAAATATGGAAAAGTATTATATTAGATGGTTTACTTCAAGAAGATTTTAGATATAAATTATTACAGTCTTTATGCAACTCTGAAATGGACAATAAACTTAAATTTTCATTCTCGGATATTTCCCTTCAGTATAACTGGGAAGATTATAGATATGTTATGTATATTATTCAATTTATAATAAAGACTGATTATCTGCATTCATCTCACCTGGATAGATTATATAATCTTATAGCCCAAAGGAATTTACAAAGTAATGCAAAGGCAGATATTGCGGACTTTTTCCTTGGATTAAAGGAAAATTATTCAGATCACTCTCTCCCTGAAAATATATCAGAATATATTGCAAAAGGTAAGGAAATTCTTGATAGTTTATCATATGAAGAAGGAGGTGCAAAAACCTTCTATAATAATACCCAAAATATACATAAGATTGAGGTTGATAGCTCAATCAATCCTTTTATTGAAATGCTAGTGTCAATGAATATTGAAATTCCATCTACAGAAGAAGAGTATGATGACTTTGTTGATAAAGTCGTTGATGAAATAAAAGATTTTGCATCTCAAATTCATACTCCAGACAACCAAATAAGAATTATGAGTTCAATTAACCGTTTCATTTTAGATAATACATTATACTCTAAATATAGCGTGTCATTATTAAATTTATTAATTAGAAGCTATTACTATATTCAAACTCATCAATATAAAGATGAGCTTATGAAAAGACTGTGTGAAGAACTTTGTGATATGTCTGATACTTGTACTACAGGTCATATTGGAAGACTTGTAAATATATTTAGCGGGTACGAATTAACCATATCAATGCCAATAGAAGAAGAGATAAAAAGTTGCGTTTATGCTAGGCTTACATATATTATAGGGAATAAACCTGAAGAAATTAGAGACCTTATATTTGATAGTATAGGAACATCGGAGGATATTAAATCTAGAGAGAAAAAACAAGTTGATATGTCCTCTTCTTTAATTGGAACAAAAAATGCATATCTTGATGAAAATGGAATAGTTATTGAGTTTATTTTAACCGAAGATGATATTAAAAAAGAACAAATCATGCACAAGACAGAAGACCCTGAGGTTTTATTTTATAAACTTCTTGGAAAAGACCTTTCTCTTCTTCTTGATGACCTCAGAAATGAATATAAATGTTTAATCGATCAAGAAAAATTAACAGAACAGGACCTTGACTTATACTTTAGAAAAGCAGTTAATCTTTTTCAGGTTGGAGAAGGTATTTAATTTTTACTTTTGATACAAAAATAAAAATTAGCCAATATGACTTTTACATAAAGGACAAACATTATGTGTTTCTAACCAGTTTAAAATACATGTTGTTTCAAGGCAGTCTTTTTTGTTTTCGTGAAACTTGTGCCCACAGGGTAATAATGTGATTAATATTTGACCGTTAATAAATTCATCTTGACATACCCCGCAACCAGTATTTTCTTCATCTTCAGAAAATGAGTGTCTTGGAAGGTTATCCACATTAAGAGTTGGAACAAGACATTTATCAGTCTGATGGAACTCTTCTGGATTTCTTGAAAATTCATATATTCTTCTCATATATTCTTCGAGTTCATCTCTTGAGGGTATTTTACCGTGCAAAATATAAAATTCAACATACTGTGGATATAAACTACAAGAAGGCAAAATTCCAGTATAAACAACACACTGTTTTATCACTTTTTTAACATAATTTTCAGGGTAACTTCTAACACAATTACATCTATTTTCAAACAAAGAATTCACAATGTCTTCTAAGTCTGGAAAAGAATGAGCTCCATTTTCATAGTACAACTCTAATGTTTTATTTATGATCTCTCTACTAACCTCATATTCACCATAATCACCAATATCTGCATCTACATCAACAAAATAACTGTCTCTTAAATCTTTTATATGATTTGTTGCAAGTTCTCTTTCATCGGGTGAATACAAGTTTAAAATATCACTATATCTTGTTCTTGAAAAGTTTCTTATAGCGCTATCTCTAAGAATCTCAGGGGCGTTTATTATTCGCTCATAATATTCTTCTATTTCACCGCTATTTCTTAAGTCATCCAAAAATGAATTATCAATGTTATTAATAAGGTTACTGAATACTTCAGTTAATGACCTTATTATTGGGTTATCATTTGAAGGCCCAGTACTCATTTAGATAATATGACGATAAATCTTTATATTAATTTAAAAACAATTTGTCTTCATATAAAATGTCCCTTGGAGTAACTATTCTTACATATAACAATAACGAGGTCTTATTCTCTACATTAAGACACTTTTATGAAAATACTGATTTTACACCTTTTAATCAAGTTGAAGTTCATATTCTTGCACAATGCTGTGGGAAAGCATACATAAAATCCATTGAAACTGTATGTAAAGCATATGACATAAAAGACAAGGTTAAATTTATTCTTCACACAACTGATGAAAATATGGGGGTTTCTAAAGGTGGAAACTTCTTATATAATCAAACTAAAAAGTTTGATTTTGTTCTTCAACTTGAAGATGACTGGATCCTTTTAGAAACAAATAAATCGTGGTTACATGAATGTTACACTAGAATACTTAATAATGATCTTTCAACTATATCTCTTCGTAAATATTCAGGGGATAAAGAAAAGTTGCAATATGGTTGGTCAAGAACTATTCCTTATATGTGCCATCAACATGAAAATAATTTTAACTATAAAGATAAATTATCACCTACAGATAACCCTGATTTTACAGGAATAAAAGAGTTTCTTTTCACCTTTAATCCAGTCATTAGAAAAAATAGAGACTATGAAAAAACAGGGGTATTTCCTCTACCGGAATTTGAAGACGGAGATACATCTCTTGAAATTAAAGATGGTGTTAAAGTTCACTCTAACAGAAACTGGGGAGCGTGTGAAGCATTATCAATGGAAAAGATAAGAAACTTAAATACTGAACTCTATAAAGAAGGTATTTTTGGACACTTTGACGATTGGATTGATTATTTGAAAGATAAAAAAATGGCTTTATTTCAGAATGACTTTTCTAATCAAATTAATGTAAATTGTCATGTTCCTATTCTTGTTATTTATACTAGAGATGTGTTTTTCAAATCTATCTCTCACGATTTTATAAGACCTATAAATTTTATATGGTATGGAGATAATGATCAAAAATATAAGGAAATGAAACAAATACTATCCCTTTATAATCCCCGTGCAATTCTTATTATAGGAAAATGTAATTATATGGGAAGATTACCCTTTGAATATAGAAAGAAGGCTCTTGAGTTTTCATCCTTAAATGATGTTTCAATTCCTATGATTGAAAATTGTATATTTTACTCTCATTATAAGCATCCATATATTATTTCCAATCCTCTTATTAGTATTATAACTCCAGCCTATGAAAGTAAACATAGAATATTAAGACCATTACAAAGCCTTTTAAATCAAACTTATACAAACTGGGAATGGATTATCATTGATGATTCTAAAACAGATAATACCTGGAAACAACTCACAGAATTTGCTGAAGAAGATTATAGAATTCAGGTTTATAAAAGACCTAAAAATGATGGAAGTATCGGTAAGAATAAGTCTTTCTGCGGGAACCTTGCAAGAGGTGCTTTTGTTTTTGAATTAGATCACGATGATGATATTTTTCCACAGACATTTGATCGTCTTATTGATGCTGCAAATAAAAATAAAGATTGTGACTTCTTTTACTCCGATTTTATAGAATGCGGAGAAGATACTATTTCCCCTTTTACTTACGGCGACCATTTTGGTTTTGGATTTGGAAGCTATTATAGAAGTTGGTATTTAAATGACTTTCACTATATATGTAAAACCCCAAGAATGAACCCACATACTTTCAGACACATTATCGGAGTTCCAAACCACTTTAGATGTTGGACTAAAAAAGCTTATATGGATGTTGGTGGTCATAATGTTGACCTTCAAGTAGCTGATGATTATGACTTAATTATAAGAACTTTCTTAAAATATAGATGGTGTCATATCCCTGAATTTTTATATGTTCAATATAGAAACAGCGGTGGAGATAATTTCACCTTTCATAGAAATGCATTAATTCAATACTTGGTTGAAAGAATAAAAAATACATACGAGGAAGACATTCATAATAGGTTATTAGAGCTTGGAGTTAATGATAATATATATGGAAGAAATCCAGGTCATCAAAAGGACTATGAAATAAATCGTTTTCAATACCCTATACTTGAGAAGGTTTATCACTTTAATGATCTTGATGAAGATAATCCTCTCATAAGTATCGTTATGCCAACTTATAATAGAGTTTCTCACTTGAAAAAAGCCTTAGATAGTATCTTTAATCAAACTTATCAAAATTTTGAGATATTATTAGTGGGTGATAAGTGCCCTGTTCTTGACACTTTTATAAGAGCTTATGATAATGCTAAAGACAAGCGCTTTAAGTATTATAATTTGCTTCATAATTACGGTCCGGGTGGAGCTGTTCCAAGAAATTATGCACTTAAGATGATGTGCAGCAGTAAATGGGTTGCTTATCTTGATGATGATAATGAATGGTTACCAAACCATTTAGAACACCTTGTTCAAACATATAGAGAAAATAAAGATGCTCAATATATATTTAGCAGTATGATTATAGACGGAAAAGAGTTAATTTTTGATGAGCCTAAGCTTGGAAGAATAGATACAAGTTGTGTTATGCACAGGTTTGAACTATGCGTGAAATATGGTTTATGGAAAGATAGAATAGAAGGAGGGTATGCTCACGACTGGGAATTCTTTAGTAGATGGAAGGATGAAAAATGGATTGCTACAAAGGAATTTACCCTATTATATAATACAGAATTCAACGGTCAATCTTTTGACTTTTTAAATAATTTGTATAAATAAATTATTTCTTAGGTTGATTATAAAATGGAAGCATATTCATTTCGTATATTTGTAGGTCAAAAAAATGCTTTAATGCTTTATGACACCTATACAATCTATGGCGGAACTGGAGCTGAAAGTGGAGGTGGTGGTTTTCAAGGCTTTCAAGGTCCTGCTGGAGGTGGTACTGGCGCTGGAACACAAGGGTTTCAAGGTCTTCAAGGTTTAATGGGTCTTCAAGGCCTCCAAGGATTAATTGGTTTTCAAGGTTTAATTGGAAGCACTGGTTCAAGTGGTTTACAGGGTCTTCAAGGTTTAGTGGGCGTACAAGGTTCACAGGGTTTAGTAGGTTTTCAAGGTATTCAAGGTGGTTTCGGTTTTCAGGGTCTTCAAGGTGGGGTTGGATTACAAGGAAGTCAAGGTCTTCAAGGTTTAATTGGTTTTACAGGTGCAATGGGTTTTCAAGGTCTTCAAGGCTTCCAAGGAGCACAAGGTTTAATTGGTCCAACTGGTGCGGGTTTTCAAGGTTTAGAAGGTCCTCAAGGTCCTGCTGGCCCTGGTGGATTAGGAGGTTCAAGTACAGGGTATATTGATATATATCACATAAATAATGCCGGAACCTTCCAAATAAGCACAGGTGCATTTAGTTCAAATGTTGCAACCGGTCCTTTATCTGTAACAGTAGCTGGTAATGTTATGACGATTGGTGGTTTTACCTCTCTATTCCCTAATTCTATAATAGGGTATGGTGTGAACTATACAGCAGGAACTTCAACGGTAAATTTCTATAGACCTATGACTTACTTAAATACTACAAATGTCCAAGTAGAAATGTATCCCGGAAATCAGATTATATTAAGAAACTTGACAACAGCCAATATGGGAGCAGCCGTAAATACTACAGGTTTCCCTAACGGAACAATAGCTTATACAGGTAGATTTGTATTTACTTTTTAATTTATGATTTAACAATTATTCATAAATTAATTTCTATTATATAATATAAAAATGAGTTCTCCGTTTATACCTCACACGGTAAATAGTATTTCTTATCCTCCTGCAAGTCCATATCCTCCTATTATTCTTCCTTTTG
>JACCEA012201834.1_pt1 | contig 43327 bp, 23 predicted proteins | sample 7449851 | NCBI WGS metagenome assembly JACCEA01 (sample SAMN15323453, study PRJNA562643) | freshwater metagenome | isolation source: river surface water | place: USA:Blue River Watershed | collected 2017-08-18 | reverse complement strand
TTAGTAATTAATGGTTGTAATTGACTACGTACTGTGCCTGGTAGCACAGTTGAGATTAGAACAATTAACTGAGATGGTGTTGCAACAGCATTTACTTCACGCAGAACATTCTTAACTACTGTGTAGTCAAAGTCCTTGTTGGGTAAATGGCTGGTTGGTGCCTTGCCATCATATTGTGGATCATGTGGTGTTTCAACTGCGATAAACACAATATCCTGACCACGTACTGCTTCAGCGAGTGTGGGAACCATTTTAAAGTTCTCAGGCTCGCGTGGAGCAATGTCGTATCCAACAACATCATGGACCTCGGCGACCATCTCGGCGCAGGCTTGTCCTAGCTTGCCCACTCCGATAAATCCGATTGAGGCCATTTGTTTCTCCTAATTTTTTAAGTACAGTTTTAACTGTACGCAATATTTATCGGGCTAGACTGTGGGTTTGGAATTTTTTAGATTAGCGTATAGTTCAAAGTCTTCTTCCCACACAAACTTTATATAGTTTAATACTCGTTCTGGAATATGTGTTTGCTTTTCGTAGCTTCTAAATTTATATTTGTTGAAAGCTTCTGTGTCAGTGACATTGTATTTTGCTGATATATCAGTAATTAAATTACCAATATCTTCGTACAAGAATAATTTATTAATAAGTTTACCGTTATACTTAAGCCAATTTAATTGACTTTTGTTAGCAAATCCTTTCATGAATTCTTTAAATACATCATAGCTTGATACAATATCAAAACCTTCAATTGCTTTAGTCATGCTCCAGAAACTAATAAAACGATCTACAGGATTACGTAAAACACCATATACGTCATATTCACTAATGTCGTATTTGAGCAGTCCTGCTGTTATAGCATGCTGTATAGTTGAATGTGTGTTTTGAGGTAACTGTAAAGGCTGCACATCAAAATAACCAGGACGAATATTATAATTACTAACATCTAGATATTCCGATCTATCTGCTGTTCGCAGTATAGATCTTTCTAATGGTAGGTTCTCATACATGTATACCGCCACAGAGGTTGAACCTGTTTTAGGTACTCGTAGGTATATAAACTTCTTTTCGTTACTGATAATCATTGTAATAACTGTGTAGTATATGCTGGCGCTATACGATTGAATATTTGAATATCGCGATTAACATAATCTCTAATTACCAAGCTATTGCGACAGTAGCTTTCTGCGTTATGCAATGCAGATTCGATCGTTCTTATATCTTTTGGATTGGACACGTTTTGTCTAGGCTTAACGTCGAGTCCTACATCTGTAATAAAACTATCCAGATCATTGGACATAATAACTTTTGCGCCGTAAGCATTGATTAAGTGTTCTACTTCGTGTAACCAATTTCGTGTATGGTAGTTACTGTGTATAGCAAACATTGACATAGAATCTACCACAGGTTTATACTCTGTGAGATAGTATAGTCTATCTATGTGACTAGTCAATACAGCTGGATTATTCATTAAATGCTGCCATATGCCAGAAAACATATCACTGCCCAGCGCACTTACAGAATCCTGTATTATTTCTTTAAGACCGCTTACATAGCGTTGCCATGGATTTCTAATTAAGCAATATACAGGAGTACCAATACTGCCTAAATATTCTATTGCACTGCGTTGATCAATATATCTAGAATGTCTATCGCGATACAGCTCTTCGTAATACTTGGACGCAAGTGTAAACATAAAGTCTGGGCTTTGCTCGCCAGTGCCGCTCCAACTACTATCTAAACTATTAAGTAAGCTGGTGCTGCCAGTCTTGCCCACACTGTATACTGCACAACTTAGATCATTCTTAACTACTAGCACGTTGCATTAACCTATTGTAAATCTCTATCTCTGACTCTAAGTGATTGCGAATAGTTTTATATTCATCGATGCTGGGCAGAATAACAGCAGCGAATCTTTTATTTAAGTCGGGCACAGTTACATCTAAACGCACAACATAGTCCATGTTAGATGTTTTGTTATGCATAGGAACATCTGGATAACCCAATTTGGACAAAAATTTATTTAAATCACGCATATTCACTAATTTAATATCAGGTACATGATCCAGCACACCTAGCCAATTACCGCAGTGGTCTGTATAGCCCATTGTTGCATGCTCCCAGTTAGGTATACATACGCCCTGTATTTGAAAGTATGCATGCACCGCTGAACGCCAAAAATCATCGCTTTGTGCTACACGAGCTAGCTCTTCACGATTTACACCCAGTAGATCTACATGTAACTTAATTGTGCGTTTGACTTCTTCTAATAGTCCGCTGGCAAATCTATCATATGGCTCACGCAATAAACCTACAACTTTTTTATCTTTATTTGCTGCCAGCAGGTCGGGAAGCCCAGCAAAGTCACAGAACAATTCGTTGCCCTCACCGATTAATTCAATTAGCGTAGATGATGCTATTTTGTTAACAGTGATAATTAAATGATCACCTAAGGGTATAACAATTAATCTAATATTATTCATATGTGTATAATTCCGGAAATATTATTTTACTATCCATATTGTACTTAGCATCCATCACAGACAAATACTGTTGAATAGTTTGTGTTGAAGTATGCGGTAAATTTAATCTACCATTTATACTGTTATAGGTTTCTTGGTTGAATATACCCTGCGCTAGATACTGGTTTATATTGCATTGCACTTCATCTCTGATATGCGGAACATTTCTTATATCTAGCGTATCATGCGACACAGGATCAATAATTGTGTTTAACCCTAATGCAGTTAATGTATTGTAGGATACATCAAAGTCTTTGTAGCTTAGTGAAAAATAAACCATATGTGCTGTTACTTTATGATTGGGTAATGCTCGCACTATATCTAAATTTTTACTAAAGTTTTCCCAAGTATTACCGTGACGAATATATGCAAATTTGTTGGGATTGGTTGTATCAACACTTACTATCCAAGTAACATTTTTAAGTTTTGTTAATAAGTCAAACACAGGAGTATTAATTACACTTAATCCAGTGTTAATAATAACTTGGCATTTGGGATTTTCCGCAAGTATTCTATCAAGTAAATCTATGTATTCCTTCATTAGCAGTGGCTCTCCGCCTGCTAAGAATAATCTTCTACTACTTGATAAATCTATATTTTTAATATATTGTTGATACTCGCGTTGATTGCTGGCGCTGGGTATCATGTGATCAAACCCGTCTCGTTTAGCAATAGTAGAACTCCACAGCGGACCGCAGTACACACAGTCTAATGTGCATAAGTTACTGGATCTTATATCTGCAGAATGTAGTACAGTGGGTTCAAGCTGTTGTGATTTAAATATTTCTAACTGCTCACTGGTGGTAAAATCATTTATAATGTTACCAGTTTTAAATCCGCATGGTGCTTGACACTTAGCAGGAATAACACCCTTAAGGAACTCTGCTCGCATTTGACGGGCTGTGTCACTGTCGCGAATGTCGTCTAAGGACTGTGTTTTTAAGTTACCTAATGCATTGTCGGATCCGGCCATGAGGCAGCAAAAGAACACATCAAGCTCTTGGTTAATGTGTATGCCATCCCAGGGCAGACTGCAAAAAGGTTTAGCCATGTTGATTGTGTTTAGGATCTAGTCGCATCCACCAGTCGTGTAATTCTGGATCGGCTGCATATATATGCTCAATACGAGTGCTGCCTTCACTGTTGCGAATATCAGCAATCTTATCCTGCCAGTTGCGTCCTTTGAAGAAACTTGCTTCAGCTTGATCTGGCCACTGCTCTTGGAACGTAGGTGCTACCAACATATTCTCTAATTCACGAATCAGTGTTTGTTGTTTGTGTGTGGCACGTGGACGAATATAATCTAAATTATCGTTGATAATACGATTAAGTATATGTCGTGGCCAAGCCATGGGACTAAACACAATGTCTGGGTGGAATGCAAACATACGTTTAGTTTCAATCTTAACGTCTAGCTCTAGAGCATAATCAAAGAAACGCTTTAGATCAAACATGCCTGGGCCTGTTAGCGTTAAGTCCATTAACATCTTATCTTTACCGCCGGGTAGTGCTACACCTTCGCGGAAGTTTTGATCCCACTGGTCCCACTTAAGTCCTGTGCGAATAAACTCGCCAATCTTGCCTGTGCCGTCAATGCTGGCACACATGGTCCAGTCTTTGGCTTGTGGTAGCCAATCGTACAAATAGTGCTTACCAAAACGCACACGACTTAGGTTACTGTTATAACGTAAGTGTACTTTGCGTAGATTGTTGTCTTGTGCTAGTCGGTCCATTGCACGCCAGTGTATATCATACATCAGTGGCTCGCCGCCTACCCAGTAGATTTCTTCTACAACACCGCTGCAAATAGCTGCCCAAAATTCTTCTTCTACTACTTCTTTTTGGAATGTATCAATGATAGCCTTATTCTCCGGGACCATAAAAGGCTGATTCTCCGGGCTCCAGAGTCCGTGCTTGCGCTTTTCGCTTTCCCAGCTCGAGCTGAGTGGTTCTCCGCACATTCTGCATTTAAAGTTGCATAAATTACTAACCCTATAGTCAAAGCTAATAGGAGGCATACTAGTATAACCATCATCATCTGTTTCCTCAAATGCTTGTTCAATTTTATCTTTAAACAAGAACCCTGTAAACCACTGGCGGTATGTGCTTTGACTTAGAATACTGTCATTGCATACTGCACATTGTGGAATAGTTTCTCCAGCCATCAGCTTCTTACGTATGTCCTTCATATACGGACTGTTCCAGTGTTCAGCTAGGCTAACCGGCTTGTAGTCTTCAATAGTACCTACTTCTTTGTACTTGCCTGTGCTTTTATCATTGCTAGCATCAATATATTGACGTTGCATCATATGTTCTTCACGGCTAGCACAGCACATTCTGCGTTCGCTCTGTGGACTAATATAAGTATGCGTCCACGGCGCCATACAAAAGGTTTTGTTAGGAGATTCCGGACTCATTTGCCCGTGTTCCCAAATTGGTTTAATTCTGTTTGTCATAATTTGTATATATCTATTACACCATAGTGGTCCATTGATGCCACTGTTATTTTATGTCGCTTAATTACTGCAAATACTAAATCTATCATTACGTGGCTGTTACCACAGATAATCTTTAATGGTAGCAAACTTTGATTCATAAAGATAAAGTTTTCTACTAAACGATCTACGTCATGATGACGTATACCATGTAAGTCTAGTGTAGTTTTTTTACCCATTTGCTACCTCAAGTATTTCTAAATTCTTAAAGTAATCGTAAAACTGTTCAGGTGTTAGTACGGCAGCATTGTCACTATCCTCATCACCTAAATACTTTTCTATATAGTCTACGCCTTTGTACGCTACTGCTACGCTAGGGAATATACCTGCGTCTTTGCTTTCGTAACCTACAATGTAATTCTGCTTTATTAACTTATCAATGTTAAATAAATCTAATTCATCTGCGGGCGGTGGGAAAGAATCTGTGGTATAGTATGTACGAACCTTGTGTTTATGTGGATATACTACACCAACTTCATCTAAGTGCTTATAGCTACATATAATATCAGAAAAATTGTTTTTGCAATATCTAATTAATTCATAGATGTTAATTGCGCTGTGATGTAGCTTTACTGTTGCGGCAGCACAGTGTTCTTTAACAAACTCAGCTGCTTGGCTATCAGTAATACTCCATATAATAGGAATACCTATTTGCTTTGCAAGTTTTGAGATGTGTTCAGCAGAATCGGCGTCTAACTCACTGCGCTTGGCAACTTCTAGATACGGCAAATGTCCCCAACGGCTGGGAATAGAAACGTATTTCTTTTCGTGTGGTATAAGCAAACTAGGTGTGCTTTTCGTAATTACAACCGCATCAGCATTACACTGTGCGGCTGCAATTAGTCGTGATTCTAAGACACTTACTTTATTTTCGTGTCCTACACCTATGTTAGCATATAGTTTAGACATTGCCCTCTACGCCACCAAGTCCATCAGTATCAGTATCCCAGCCGATACTGCTACCACCAATCTTCTTTAGTAGTTCGGCACGAGCTTCTGGGTCTAGTGGATTGTCATACCAATCAGCACTTTCGCCAGTCTTGCGTTCACGTAAGCGTACTTCTTCTACAACAACTTCACCGTCTTCGCTGACAGTGCGATGTGCGTATACTCCGCCATCCTTGGCCAATGTCTTAGGCTGCTGGATATCCATTTCCTTTTTGTCTAGTGGGAAGACCTTAATGCTGTCATAGAACTCTACAAAGTTAGGAAATGTTTTACGGAAGTCTTTGCCACGACGTGCATCATACTGCTCATAAAATACTTTAAAGTCATGCTCTAGTAACTCGCGATCAGCAGTGTTACGATGTGGAGTCTTAACAACGTCCAAGTATTCAATTAGACGACTTACTTGATCCTGCTCCCAAGGTTGTACAAGCTGTAGTCCATTTGCATCACGTTCATCACGCTCACGTACTTCCTGCAACCAGTTATAAATCTGGTCGTGATACTTTTTGCGTAAATGATCAGGTAGCGTTAGCGGACTTTGGAAGCTGGGGAAGCGTAGAATGTTACAAGTAAAGCCAGGACGGTTGTGTCCATACTTGCGCTTCATTTCCAGCATCCAGTTAAAGAAGTCTACAATAGTATCCAAGCATAGCGCATTAATAGTCATCATCATGTGCAAGCCTTCGATACGTGCTTCACTACAGATGCGCTCAAAGTTATGTGTCCACTCGTCCCAGTTTAAACCATCACGAATGTATTCAGCTTGCGGGCCGTATGCTTCGCAACTGGTATACAAGTGGAAGCGTGGAATATGCTGTGTGCCGTCAATTAACTTGTCAATAAGTTCTTTCTTAGAACCCAAGTTACTGTTAATAGCAAGACGCATTTTCTCTGCTTGTGGTGTACCTGCGTTTTCCTTGAACCAATCAAATAGCTTGTAGATGTCCGGTGTCATTGTAGGCTCGCCGCCGGTGACACGAATTTCTTCTAGCTCTTGGCTAAGTTCGGGCCACCAACGCCAGAACGCATCTACATATGGGTTAAAGTCATCTCTGCTAAATGGTTCGGCATATGGAGCATCATCAATAAAGTGACCACGTGCATCACTGCGGATATTATGATAGCCACCGTTATTGCGGATATCCTTTACCCACGTAGTGCTGAACGCAGGGTTACAATAGCTACATGCAAACTGACAAGTACGGTTAAACGAAATTTCTAGAGTTTTGAGATTAACATCTGCATCAGGATTTAGTTTAGCAATCTTCATCAAGTCTTCATCTTCATAGATAACAGTCTTGTACGTGCGATCACTTACAGGCTCGTTGCCGTCAGCATCCTTGCCCATGTCCTCAATCTTCCAGCAGTATTCACATTCCTTAGGGCGCTTGCCTTCCTGCATCATTTGACGCATTTTCTTCTTGTGCTTGGTGTTGTGAATTGCACTAGGGTTAGTTTTGATTTCTTCGGTATCAATCTGGTGTGCGGGAGGGTGATGGCAACTGGTAGTGCCGCCATGGCCTAGCCAAATAGTAGCGTTAAGCCACTTGGCTGCACAGAATGATTCACTAACAGAATCAATCATTCTCTTTTTAAACTCTCTGTGGCTTTCGCCTTGCTTACGTCCCATTGTGTGTCCTCTAGATCATTGCATGTGCTTCTTGGCAAATCTGCCACCAGTCGTCCATTTCTGGAAACACTGATAAAAAGTCTGTGCCTCTACGCTCATCGTGTTGCGTAAAGAACTTATAAAAATTTGCTCGTGCTTTTAATACTTCTTCTTCACTTAACTTACTGCCCGCTTTCATCCATTCTAGGTTGCGGCGTGCTTTATCAATCTCAAAATCCTTAAAGCCTCTATAGTCAATGTACTGCTCGTTGGCAGCATTAAGTTCCATAAAAGCAATTGCTTCTTCTAAATAGTCCTGATACCATTCTGGCATTACTTGTATGCACTGCCAATGTGGTGCTCGTAATAACGGAATATCAAACCAGATACGCTGTTTAGGACGTATTTCATAGTCTGGGTGTTTGTGTCCACCGTTATCAGGCACTGGTATGTATTTAATGCCTTGGCGATCTTTAGCAAATTCTTCGCGGAGCTCTAGTATAAACTGTAGCCATTCGCGGAAGCTGGTTAAGCTAAGTGCATTAAATGTATTAATAAATGTAATAGTAGTGTTATCTGTTTCGCGTAGTACACGCAATACATTCTTCTTTAGTACTTCAAAGTCCATGCCGTTACGCATGTACTCTGCTTGCTTACCATAACCATCACAGCTAACGAACACAGCAAAGTTCTTACAAGCCGGTGCTACATACCAGTTGTTCCCACTGTTTGGATTAAACTTTTGTGGGTCTTGCCAAATTTGAATCTTTTCTAGTCTCTGTAGCGATTCAATAAACTTGTCCATTAGCTGTGGCTTTGGTGGAACCATGTTTGATGTTACACTCATTTCTAGCCATGCGTTAGGATTAGCATACACATAGTCTAGTACTTTAAAAGTGTTAACGTCCATAAGAGGCTCGCCGCCAGTCATACGGAACACTTCTAGATTCTTATATAACTCGGGCCACCATTTCCAAAATGCTTCTACATAAGGATTTTCATCCTGTGCTACACGCAAGGGCATTAGTCCTGCACGAGCTAAACTTTCTGTGTTGTTATGCTCGCCACCTACAATCTGATAAGGACCGAAATCTTTTACTTCTTGATGCCAGCTGGTGCTTAGGTGTGGACTGCAATAGCTACACTTAAAGTTACAGGCTTGATTAAAGTTAACTTCTACATAGCGGGGATTAATATTACCTTGCCAACCTGCTGCCCGAATATCTTCTTTAGCGTTCTGTGCCCAGTACTCGCCGCTACGGTAAACACGATCACTGCGTCCGCCTACATCTTCAATGCGCCAGCAATAACTACAACCAGCAGGACGTTTGCCTTCCAGCATTTCTCTGCGCTGTTCTTTTTTCTCAGATGTGTTGTGTAGCGCACTAGGATTAACCTTTAGTTCTTCTAGGTCAATCTTATGGGTAGGTGGATGATAGCAACTGTGCGTCATGCCATTGGTCAAGTGCATAGATACCTGCGCCCACTTTGCATAGCACATAGTAGGACTGATAGCATCTAGCTCTTGTTGTGCCGCATCGGCTGCTTGTTCGTATATACTGCTCATGCAGGAACCTCATCACCGGTATTAGCAAAATACACACGGCCGGACTTTACATCTGATAAAGCTAAAGCAACTGTTTTGTTTGCGTACTCTACTGTATTACTTGCATCAAGTCCGCCAGGGCAAATACCTAATGCATTAATACCGTCGGCCGCGGCTGCATATATTATTTGATGTTCTAATGCTCGTAACATTCTGTAGGCTAACAATTCCATTCCGTGTTCTTTTAATACAGCAATACTACTAGTAATAAAAATAAACTTTGATTGTTTAAACGCTTCAACTAGGTAAGTTTTAAATAACAACACCGAGTCCATATGCTTATACATAGGCTTTAGTGTGTAGTCGCGATGAAACTCTGGATGATAGTTTAAAAACGGTGTCATGAAGCCACCGGCTACATGCTGATTAAAAATAATCAGATCTGGTTGTACGCGATCCTTAACAAACTCTTTAGGATTGTTGTAATCAACTGTGTCGCGGCCATATGCAAATACTGTATGGCCAGCAGATTCTAATGCGGCTTTTAGAGCTTGCGCAAAAGGACTTGTTGAACCAAACAACCATACTATCACTGCAATAGGCCTTTTTCTAGCAGTTCTTGAATCTGCTTTTCGCGAATCATTACACCCCATCGACGTGGGTTCACATAAGTCTTTTTAAAGAACTTACACATTTGTGGATTTGGATCAAACAGCATCATTTCATTGATACCTTCGTTGAGCTCTTTGCCTAGATCGCATACAGCATTATACAACATTTCTTTGCTCCATGCAACCTTTGTATAACGACAAACTGTATCCCCGGGAAACTGTGGAGCGATTTCTTTATTGAAATAATCCTTGAACCATTCGTAATCTGCAATTTGGTTTGTGTCCCAATCTGTGAGTACAGTTAGCTTGCATCCTAAACGTGCGCCGTAAATAGCCCATAGACCATTTTCAACGTCACTGCCAATGTTACACCAAGTTTGTAATCTATTGTAGTTGCCCCACCAAATCTTGTCTTTGAACTCATCGGCACGCACACGCTTGCCCTGGTCCAGGCTCATCTTTACGCCTTCGCGGAATCCTGCACGAAAAGCCTGGAATGGGCTTGCTGTTTGATGCACTTCACTAAATGTATCGTTAAGCTGAATATAGTTTAGCTTCCAGCAAAACTCCATGCCCTCACCATCAGTAGCAGCTTCGTGGGTGTTCATTTGTAGTGTATACTCTTTGGGCCAGCATTTGAGTCCGCCATTGCCGTACACAAGACCGTTTAATAAGTTCTTAGCGTTCCAGCTAAAGATGCTTTCGCTAATATTGTTGCCATCGTGGTCTGTATCGGGTACATCTAGTACCTGCTCAAAGAAGTCATCCATAACGATGTTATCACCGTCTACAGTAATAAAGCGTTCTGTTTCACTTTGGCGAGCGCACTCTTTATGGGCAGCATCAAATCCTTTAACGCCGTGTACACGTTTTGCCCAAGGCACTTTGTTGAGTAGATCGGCCCAGTTTTCTTCTGCGTTGGGCTCATCATAGGAGATATAGAAGATGTCTAGTTCAGTAACATCAATTTTGGCCATATGTGTGTCCTGTAATTAAGTACGCACATATTTATCAAATACTTTTGTGGTGTAGATACTACATTGGCTATAGTCTGAATCGGTGTTTATTACGATTTCTTCTGATGTAATCAAATTTGCTAGACTAATATTAATTGTCTTAAGCATAAAATGAGGATCGTTATCCGCAGTAATATAAAATTTTAAAATCTTTTTCCCGCGGGCAACCATATTGCTGGGTTCAACATCTGCATATTTTTTAATTAAATTTTTATGAGCTGTTACAACCAAAGCTGTTGCTGTAAGTTTACATTTGATATCATAGTTACTTGCTTTAGCCCTAGACACTAATGTTAAGAATTCTTCTTCGGCAGCAACGTATTGACTTTCAACAGATCTACTCTCAATACTATACAAGTTATCTACCAGCGGATCTTGCTTTACGTAAAATAAGTTATGATTCTTCCCCTTGAGAATCTCTACTTGCTCTTGTGTAAACTCATGCTTGTTAGTCCAGTGTGGCAACACTTCAGTGTCGGTGTCTGTGGTAACACACAGAATTGATCCAGCATCGTCAAAGTAAACTGTTGCAGGCTTTTTAAGATTAGCTCTAATCAATGCACCAGCTGTGCCGCCGGCTGCTTCCTTGGCTGCTAAGAAACGCTGACGTCTTAGCTCTGCTTCAGATTCCATAATCTTGCTCCATTTGTTTTATCATGTCTGCGGTAATCCAATCTTTCTCAACATAGTGGAAAGGCAGTGTTTGTTGAAAATTGCCAATCTTAAAGTCAGTGTAACTATTATAATACGTAGGCAATGTATCAGTCCAGTGTTCGCTTATACGACTGGTAGGTACATTTTGTACGTGGCTTTTCATGTGTACAAAAGTTGGTACTGCATCAATGTTTTCTCGGGTACACTCATGTTCGATGCCTAACAGTTGCATTGCTAGTGCAAACGCAACATCACCGCTGAGCCAGTCAGGTTTGCCTTCTGGCATATACTTGTAAAAGAAACGCTGCCAATGCTGGAATACAATTTCTGTCATAGCAAACAATTCACTGGCTAGTTCACTTTTCTTAAAATAAAAGAACGCTGTATATACGTTAGGCAAATTGTTTTTTACAAAGTATTCGCGGTAGTAGTTACTGCTAACAGTTTCTCCGCGGAAGGTACGCACCTTAGTAGTAGCCCATACATCACGCTGTGCTAGTATATCCCACCAGTGACTTACGTCTGTGGGAAAGATCATATCAGTGTCTAATATAACTGTTTCATCATACGGAGTCATGTACAAGTACTTCCACTTGTTGTTGATCTTCCACTCTGCATCTGCTGCATCATCCTGCCAGGGAATGTCAACTATGTAATCAAATACTTGTTTGTGTTTACTAGTAATTAACTTTTTAGTTTCTGCATCCACACACACAGTTAAATTGTTAACAGTGCTTTGAGTAAGTTTTAAGTTAAGCGCAAGGGCATAAGCCTGTTGGAGATAATCCACAGACTCGGTATTTTGCGCAATAACTATATAACCTCTACTCATTTTACTCCGCTAGCCAATACAATCTTACAAATATGTTCTAGTCGTTCAATGTGTTCCATAGCACGCCAAGGACTAGTATCAATGCTAACAACACCATGGCCTTTAATACCTACGATGTCATATGCAATGTTACCCTCACTGTCAAGCTGTAAATTCTCATGACACTTGACAGCTAGTTCTTCGCTGATCGGTGGTACATCTGGTACATTGGGTGCTACTCTCGTATACCGTCCTAGTTCTGGAAAGTCTTTTACTAGCTCTGCAAGTTCAATACCGGCGTGCATGGCTGCTACACAATAGGTAGGATGCAGGTGCATTACTACTCGCACATCGTTGCTGTGTTGGCCCATTTCTTTTTGTAAACCAAAGTGTAAGGGAATTTCTCCACTAGGCTTTAGGTTAGCACTAATGTCCGAGTAAAACACTTCTTCCCACCCATACTGTGTAAAAGGCGGGGCAGCATAAGGAACACGATTAATCTGAATCTTCTTAAACTGATCGGGCTGTAGTGTTTGCTTACGTACACCACTAGGTGTAATATAAAAATGATTACGGTCATGATGGCGAATACTTACATTGCCATCTCTGCTGGTAATCCAATTACGCCTATAGGCTTCTACTAGTGTATCACAAATCGTTTCTAACATAATTTAACATGTCCTCGCTTATTCGGTTAATGGCCCATTTGTTCATTACGTGCAAGTCAACGCCACTCCACTTTGTTAACATAAAGTCCCCCGGGCTACGAGGCTTTTCTAAATACATAATTAGTGTATGATCATCTACAGCACTGTGGATGTCATCGGTATCAAATGTTTTGTATAATGTAGTAGGTAACTGTGGTATGCCTCTATCCTGAAACCCACTCATCATGTGCGCCGCAATACTAAAACTGTAATCGTTACGATACAGTGTACCATTCCATTTATAAAGATCTTTGTAGTATTGAGGATTGTTTCTAACATGCTTTACACAATTAAAGAAACTTTCTACATATGGTGTTTTACGGAAATAAACTACTGTGGCCCAGTACATTGTAACACCAAAGTCATTTAGTCGATTTAGTGTAGGATCTTTGCGCTCATACATTATGTCTTGATAGCGCCAATTCAACATTAGTTCTTCGTTGTGGCCCCAACATTGATTTAGTGTGTCACTGAGTATTAAGTAGTCAACGTCTAGCAGTATAGTTTCTTCGTATGGACTTAGATCATACGCATCACAGCGATTAACATTATAGAAACTTAACGGTTTAGCAGTGTGACTAGTATCTTTGTATATACGAGTATTTGCTATTTTAAATTCTTTGTCTTTTTCGACGACAATGATATTATTAATTGCTTGATTGATTACTTTTTTACCTAGGCTTTTTTCTGCATAGTCTAAGCTAGCAGGGTCAGTAACCACAGTAATATTTTTAATGCCTAAGTGACGCTGAATTAAAAAGCTGTTGACTACAGCTAATTTAAAGTAATCTATTTCAGCATTGTTGTGGGCAAACATAATGATGCCACGATCATTATTTGCCTTCTTCATTGAGATCTAATACCTTGTGTACTTTGCGTGACTTGCGTAGTTTTTCGTATTCTGCATAGTAGTCGTTGGTTACTTCAAAATAACGACTGAGTATTTCATCGTAAAAACTTTTTACATCAATTTTAATTGGATTCTTATAGATATCTAATAGCACTGCATCAGATTGTTTTTCTTCTAGCAATAGCTTACAAAAGTTTATCAATTCCATATTGATAGTAAAAGTGCCTCCGTTGACACTGTAACTAAGTAGGCTTTGGGTTTTGGCTCGCAGGGCCGCTTGCTGATTATTAAGTGTTACCCTATAATTGGCAAATTCTAATGCTTGAGTTAATCTTGCGCTCATATCAATATTTACAAATAAAAAAAGCCAGCTACCTAAGTAACTGGCTTTTTGTTCAACACTTTAGAAAACAGACTCAAAAGTCTGCCATATTACTTAGGCTGTGTAGCTACGCCTTCAGCTGGCTTACCGCCACCTGCTGATTCAGCTGGTGCAGTTGCATTTGCTGTAGCAAGTGCTTCATTTGCTGCTGGACCAGCGGCTTCTGTTACTGCTGGTGCTGGTGCAGGTGCTGGCTCGTTTTTAGTGCAAGCTGCTAGACCTAAAAGTGCAGTGGCTACTGCGATTGTTGTGAACATCTTCATAGATTGATTCTCCTTTATGTTCTTCACGATATACTTATATCGTAAAAAAGCCAGTTACCGAAGTAACTGGCTTTTTGGTTTAACTAAGAGGTTAGTTATTATGAACCGCTAATTGCGCCGGCTGATACAGTTGGTGCTGTAAAGCTAAATCCGGAACCGTTAGCATTTGGTTGTACGCGGCGAGCGTTTAGAGTTAATGTACCGTCAATGTAGTCGTTGTTATAACTATCGTCGCCTGTACCAGGTACACCGTCAGAACCTACGCCACTACCGGAAGCGTGAGGGTCATACCAAGTGGCTTTTAATGTAACCACAGTTGGGTCAGTTGTACTATTAACCTTGCCTTCTAACTTAAAGTAGTTAGATGCATATGAACCCGAACCATACTTGATGTATAACTGTTGGTATGATGTAGTTAGTTCGTAGAATCCTAAACCTGCACTTGTACCGGTTGCACCACTGCTTGATGTGTTATCGTGTGTAACAATAACGTCACCCATAGCACTTAGCAAGTTAGTCCAATCGGTGTTCTGAGTAGTACTACTACCACCTGAACGACTTGAGCTGAAACCAATCTTGCCGCCCCCGTTAAAGAACGCACGGCAAGCTGCTTCACTACCCCAAGTAAAAGTTGTTTCTTCTGTTAATGTTGTATACCAAGTTGTTGTTCTTGTAGCACTAGCATCAGTTGATGTTGTTGTGCTTGCTGGGCTGAATCTATTATCCCAGCAATCCTTGATGTTTAACATTAGGTTGTTCCAAGTTGTTGCACTTACTGTATCAGATGTTGTTACGTCAGTGCCAACGCCTGTGCGAACTGTTTGACCTAAAAATGCACATAACGCCTGGACTTCGTCCTGTAGTCGTTTAAAACCACCTGTGGCATTATCTGCGTAAATTAATCCACCTGCACTAGCAGCGGTAAGAGCTGTGCCACCCTGGCCGTAACCGAACGTACTAGACGCGGTATAAGTCCCTAGTGTAACATCTTGTGCTGTGCCAAGTAGATTGTTAACATTTGTTCTAGCATTATTGAAATCACCTGCTTGAACAGTGTCAGTACCGGCTACGACTTGCGTCATATTAGTGCCGCCTGTTATTGTGACTGTTGCGCCTGATGGCATGTTGTTCTCCTAAAATCTTTACTATATTTATTAAAGTATAACAGCTTCTACTACACCATCGCCAGCATCTGCTTTTGATTCCAATGCTATAGCAAACACATCACTGGAATGCGGAACGCCTGCTGTAGCACGGCCATTAGTTGAAGCAATTAGTCTATCACCCTTGTTGACTACACCAGTAACCTTTACCGGTACTCGTCCTTTTAGCGCAATGTAAGTTCCGCCTTCTAATTCACTGTTCATCATGTAAGCTGGATGAGCTGATACTACACCGATAGCACGTTGGCCAAATCCCGAAGAAGCTGTTACTTCTGCGGCTCCGCCAACTACCATAACTGTACCAACTTCGTAGTCTGTGTCTGCAAGATATTTTTCTGCTAAGTCAGCGTATCGTGCTGTGGTTGCTGTTGCTGTAACAACACCAGCACTAAAGTTACCACTACCATCGCGTGCTACAACTTTATTAGCTGTGTTAGCAGATGTTGCGTCAACTGCAATGTCATCTGCGTTAGCAATAATATAGCTACCTGCGCCTACTGCTAGTGTTACTGCACCACTGGTTCCACCGCCTGTTAGGCCTGCGCCTGCTGTTACGCTCTCAATGTCGCCTGCAAGTGTTTGCCACGAAACAACACCTGAACCATTAATTACAAGTGCTTGTCCGTTTGTACCTCTGCTTGAAGGCAATGTAAAGTTTGTTGCACCGCTACCAATTGTAACGTTACTGGTTACAGTTAAGTTAGCAAAGTACCCGTTTAGGATCGGACTACCAGTTGTACCTAAATCAGCTGTGCTAAAATTAATTACATCAGCTATTGTAATGTTGTTTGCATACACATGGTCAACATATGACGATGAGTTACCTAACGTTACTGTACCAGCTGGTAACACACTGCCTGATGTGCCGTTACCTAAATATACTGTACCTGTATGCAGATCAGCAAATCTAAATGATGAACTACCTAAGCTAAAGCTGTTATTTGTAGTAGGCACGTAGCCGCGGCCTGTATGAATAACATTATTAGCCGAAACGTTAGAACCATCACTGCCAACGCTACCTGTGTTAATAACATATGCAGCATCAGCGCGATATGCACGGTCAGTTAATGCTAACGAAGTTGTGTCATATTCGGATCTTAAATTTAGACCCGGATAAATTGTTGAACCAATACCACCTGAAGCAACTAGTTCTGTATAATAGTTAATGCTTTCGCCTTCTGTTGGGCTTGATGTATTCTGTACAGTGAACGAACCATGGTCACTAAAGATAGCCATGATTGTTTCTTTACCACCTGCTGTAGTTGTAGTACCTTGGTTGATAGAACCGTTTGCAGAATCATTAACATATGTTAGGGCTAGAACAGCGCGGTCAACACCACTGCTATCTTTGAGGAAAATGTTACGAATCTTTGTACCATAATTGCTTGGGGAGCCAATATTGGTAGTGCTACTATATGAGTTTGTTACTTCGCCTGCATAGCTGGCTACTTTAAAGCTAACGCCGTCATGAACGTATAATTTGTCGTTCTTAGTATCAAAGAACGCTGTGCCACCAGTTAAGCTAGATGTGGGCTCTGTTGAATCTACTACAATGTTTGTAGCACGTTTCCAACGACTTCCGTCCCAAACCTTTAGTAGGCTCTCTGCTTTATCATACCAAAGCTGACCTTCTAGCACTGTGCTAGTTGAAGGTGCTGTGGTACCAGCAAAATTTTCTAAGTGACGAATACTATTGCGAACAAAGTATTCACCGTAGTTAGAAACGTTGCGCCCAACTAATGCTAAGGCGTATGTGGTTTGATCAACTGTACCGTCTGCTACGGATACCGTTAAACTACCATCCGAATTTGTAACTGTATATGGCATATTCTATTTCCCCAAATTAACTTAACTGTACCCTAACAGTATAAATTATTTCAATTATTCTGTTTTGTGATTTCTGGACAGGGTGGAAAATCACGTGAGTCAACATATTGCTTGTATTAATTGGTTCTTCAGCTGTGGTATCACGTGGATAACTGAATAGTGCCAATTCGTCAAATACATAAAGACCTTCGTTAGAAGTGCTATCATCCCACAGATCTTGGTCACCTGGTTCAGCATACCCCAAAGTACATGTTACTTTAATATCAGTATAGCTTGGCCCAGGAATAACTTCAATTTTATCTGTTAGCGTATTAGCAGAAACAATTTTTTCATATGTTCTGCTGTAAAGTGTTGCGCCGCTTTCGTAGGCTTCACTTACACGCGGTGTTTTATAAACTACGCGACCGCTAGTATCAACACTGGTTGCACCGTTGCCAAATGCCATATAGTGAATATATGCACCAGATGCATTATTCAAAGCATTTGCAACGATGTTAGCCATGTTGCCGTAGTGAATAGCATTGCGCTTATTAATAAGCTCTTCGCCGGTTTCTTTGTCACGGATAAGAATATGCCCACTCATGCTTAAACCAGCATAATCGTTGGGCTGTTCGTCTATCTCGCGACTAGGTTCCATGCTATTCTCACTCTTTTGGTCTTCTGTTGACATAATACGTTTATTTATCACTTTTTTTAAACTCATTTTAATTATTAGATATTATGTATGAATTTCATCAAGCTAGTTACGTTTGCAAAGTCAGCGTTAGCCTGGTCAGTTAAACTGATAGCTGTTTGTCCGCTAATTGTAGCTTCGTCAAAGCCTGCTGAGTCCCATCCAATAGTATCGTATGGTGTTGGATCGTTATAACGAACGCCAATTTCTAACCAAACGTTAGAAGCAGGGTTTAAGTGATTAAATGTTTCTGTTTCTGCGCCATTTAATACCTCAACGTCTACACTGTTTCCTAGTAGATCAGTAATAATCCAGTCCTGCGCTGTTGTTCCTGCACTACCACGTGTCAATAGACTTAGTGTGTTTCCTACTTTTCGTTCATATAGAACACGTTCAGTACCGACCCAGATAACGCCAGGTAAACCAGGTTTTGGATCTGGCAATACACTAGCATCTTCTACAGTAATCTCAGTTGAATAACTGTATGCATTTGCTGTTAGTTTTGTTTGGCTACCATCTAGCACACGCAAGTATTCTGTGTTTCCAAATAGATTTTGGTGAATCTGGAATGTTACATTGCTTGCAGTGCTATTAATTGGTGTTGACGCAACCACAGTGTTACTATTACCAATTGGATAAATGCTGGTTGTTACACGCATGATCAAACTTTCAAGCGGATCAAACAGTGCTAGCTCTTCTGGACGCTCTTCACCGTAGAGAATCTTCTTGAACGTTGCACCATCGAAGCCTTCGTAGGTTGTATCATTTCTACGTAGTGTGATATTACCTTGTGTTGCTTCGTTGAAGATACCTTCGTAATTAACAACTTCAATGTTTTGATCAAAACCTACTGTATCCCATGGGTCAGTATCGTAACCAAAGTTAGTTAATAGATCAGTAGTTGAGTCAAAGCCTTCAACAAACTTAGTGAATACGTTTGCATCTAGTGTGTCGCCGCGGAATCCGCCGCCAACCTTTTCCTTAACTAGTGCAAGTGTAATGTCTAAGTTACCACTGTTGACAACATCGTACATCAATGTAGCATTTGTTGTGATTGAGGTATTTGAACCAGCAAACACTACACCGGTGTATGTTTGGCTACTATGGCTGCTAACTTCAGCTTCAAATGCCGCACGTACTACAGGATCAAACTTGAAGATACGATCTACTGCTCTTAGGTAACTGTTGGCACTTACTTCAGCATTACTCATGCTGTTAATATTAGCCAAGTTCCAAGCAATACTTTCGTTGTACGTTGTTGTGTTTGCATTGAAACCAAACTGTGTTAACTGCCAGTTAGTTCTATCAAATACAAGTTTAGTATTACTGTGTCTAAATGGTAGCAGAGCCTTGTTTGTTATGCTGTAATAATTTGCATAACGTGGATCGTTTGCCATGATAGTTGCATCATCTGCATCAAAGTCGTCGAGTACTCTAATAGTACCTGTGCTTCTATCTGCATATGGAGGCTTATCAAAGTCACTGATGCTGTTCTGACCAATGTATTCAATTGGTGCACGCTTGCCGTCCTTATACTCACGAATCTTCGCAGTATATGGTTTGACTTCGTTCATGTACTCGATGACTTTATCAAAGTTATCTGGTTTGAATCCAACGCTCGGAATCAAGTCTTCTTCTTCTTTTTCAATATAGATATATGAAGTCTTGAACGCCCAACTTAGTTGTCTTTGTTCTGCATAAGCATACTTTAGCATTTCAAAGAACACGGAGTTCCAGTGTTCATTATTTGCAAACACTGTGTTTACTAGTGCAGTTAAGAACTTGCGAAGTTCGTTAGACATTTCTGTTGTGGTATCATCACCATACAATCTGTCTGACAATTTTACTGTTTCATTCTTAATAGCAATTAGCTTATACTCGTCAGTGGATGCAACATACATCCAAAGCTGATGACGTGAACCAACCGGATCGTTAACTTGTACAACTGTACCATCGTTAACATTCTTGTAAATTTCAAGTTCACTCACACTTGCTACGTTAAACACTGGCTTGTAACTACTGTTATATCTAATCTTAGTATTTGTAGCTAGGTCGATGCGTTCAACGGCATACCATGTTACACGCTGTACATAGTTTAGTGTTGCAGGAAGATCTGCATCCCATCCGCTGTAATTTGATTCTAGCTGAGTATCAGCTAAAATTTCATTAACTGCGGCACGTAGAACACGTCTTGCTTCCTTGATATCCTTGAACATTGTTTGACGAGGACGGAAAGCAATACCATAACGCTCAACTTCGCTGAGCAGTGGATCAGGTACAACCTGTCCAATAGCATTTTCAGCACACAAGCTGTCAATCAACTTGTCTGTTAAATGCTCAGGTACATAGCTGTTATTGTCACCTTCACGCATTAACTTCCATGCAGTATGCTTCATTCCTTCTGGATTTAAGTTTCTGCTTAGATTAATTTGAATAATGTTTTCATCTTCACGTAAGTTAGATGCTACATTACTTAGAACAAATGCATTGCTGCTGACAAAGTTAACTAGGTTAATACCGTAACCGACTGGGTTAGCAATATAACGTGCAACTGTTAGAACGTCTAGTTTTCTGCCTACGTTGGTTAAGCGATCATCTAGCTTACTGCGGTTTTGTACCCAGTAGTAGAAGTACTGCTCATATTTCTGTTCAGCTTCGTTCCAGTGTCTTTCTGTTACGTATCTATCAACCCAACGCGGTGTGCCATCGCCTGTCCAGTTCTGTGGCAGAACTTTGCTTTCTACCCACTCGCAGACTGTGACTGTACTACCAGGGAATGTGCGCCCCCAGTTTAGCCAACGCTCGCGGTTTGAACCCTGTTCGTACCACATATAACGTAGTGTGCTGGTATCCCACCAAACTTTACCAATGTTGTTGCGACCAAAGCTGGTGCGAGCATTGTTATAGCTTACAGGGTCTTGCTCTGTAATGAAATGAATTTCATTACGCATGAATCCAGGTAGTACACCTTTGAACGGATCCCAAACATGTAAGTCAAATTCCTTATCACCTTCGGTGCGATCGTACACTAGCGCATTCTTAACATATTCAACATCAACTAGTGGCTCTTGAATTCTAACCGGTGTTACGTTAGCATTATCAAAGAACGCCCAACCATTGTTGCTATAGTTATCTACCCATGCCTTAGGGAAATCTGTTAGGTCAAGAGCGCCTGTTACAGGATTTAATAGCTGTGCTTCGTTAGCAAAACGTTGACTTTGGAATACATATGTGTTATTGTACTGCTTAGATGCGTTAAGTGTAACACGACCTCCAAAGATTGTTTGTAAGTCGTATCTGTACACTTCGCCAGTAAACAATAAGTTACCAATATCACCAGTACCTGATTCGCTGAAGCGGCCATCGTTTGGAATTAGATCAGCTGTGTTGTTTTCTAATGCGCCAGTTAAATCTACAAACTTATTGTTTGCAGATGTATCTTCTGTAACATCGCCTGGAATGCCATTCTCAGGATCAACAAGATCATCTGTCAGATAAGTCTTGATATCTTCTGATGGTGGCTTACCACCATTGACATTTGTACCGGGTACAATTTTATCAGCTGTACCGGGCCAGCCCCATTCGTCAATTGTATTAACGCAAAGTAGACTTAGAACCTGCGGTGCTTCAATTGCACCGTTACTGCCAATTAGTTCTGCTTGCTGTTCTAGTGTTAGCGCACCAAATGCACCAGTTTCGTACAGGCTATTAATCGTAGAATCAATTTCTGCTTCTGTTGGGTTTGGTGTGCTGATTGTTGCTTGAATACACAGCATACCAGTGTTATAGTCACCAACAGGAATACCTAGCTTATCTAAGAAGCCCGGATTGTTAGTGTCAATGTTAACACCAGGATACTTAGGTGATACAAGGTTCAGACGTCCTACACCAGGGCCAACAGGATCTACTTCAAATCTAATATCGTCTGGGCTATAACCTGCGCCGGTTAGCGCATTGTTTAGCATAGTCGCTAGTGCATCAGGAACATCAACTTCAGATACAATTTCTGGTAGACCTAAGGCTTCACGTGCTGTACTCTTTTCTGAGCAGTCGGGTACGTCTTGTGATGTAATAAACACCCTTGCACCAGTACCACCGCCAAGCTCTAGCGGATTAACATAATTGCCGTAGTCTGGGCTTAGAGGATTTAGATCAATTGAGAATTGCTTACTCAACTTCTGGCCGCCGATCTCTACGTATGTTAGAGGATCATAACCGCCCGGTGTGCCTTTGTACTCAACAAATGTTCTAGATCTAGAATCAAATCGTACTTCACGGAACCCAACCCAATCCGGATGCTTGTTAATATTATAAGGCGATCCTTTATAAACAGGATGGTCTGGACCGTATTGTGTGTTATCACGAATTGGGTCAGCATAACCTAGAATGTTATCCGGTAATGGACTGTTACCTAAATACTCAAAATCGTATTCTAGCGGAATACCCATTGTTAAGTCTGCTGGGAAGATCTTATATAGACCGCGGTCAATAATCTTTAGACTTGTAATAGCGCCTTCGCCATCTACACCGGTAACAACAAACTTGGCTACACGAACTGGGCCAGCTGCACTGCTGAAACCTTCGACAAATGCATTTGCAACAGCATCACTAGGATTACCTGATTTAATAAAGTCGGGTGATAGTGCAACCTTAGCAGATAGCACAGCATCCACTCTGCCAACTCTTGGATCAACTACTTCTGTCATACCGCGTGAGCTAAATGGCTCTACAACAGATACTTCAACATTGCTTAGAGCTGCAATATTTGCTGAGAACGAAGAGTTAGCATTACCAAAGAACGCATCCTTAATAGTCATCTGATTAGATGCAGTATTAATTGATGTGATCAAGAATACCTTATTGTTTAGTAAGTTAGCTGTAGCATTTGTAGTATCACACAGCACTGTTACATAACCAGGTTGTTGTGCTAGTGTAATAATGCTTGGATCTGTGGTAATAGTTACTTCGTCATTACGTGCAGATACATTACCAGTTGTGATAACTGGACTTAGTGTTAGGTTAGCACTGTCTGTGTATACATTACCAAATGTTACGCTGTTAGCAGTTACTCTAAAGAACTTTTCTTTAAGTTCAATAATACCGCCAGGCAGTTCGCTTGAAATCTGCGCAAGTACTATTGCATTTCTGTAATAAGTACCAGATGGGTTAGCAGCATCTAACGTAATATAGCTCTGACTTGCTTGACCACCAGTATCAACAACACTGATTGTTGGTGGCTCTGCGATGTCGTAGCCAACGCCATAGTTTAGCATTTGAATTTGATCGATGCCGCCGTTAGCATTAAGCTGAGTAACAATAGCACTTGCACCAATACCAGGTGTAGTACCGTCGCCAATGATAACCTTAAGGTTGGCTGCATTAGTGTAACCAACACCTGGCTCATCAATACAAATTGTAGTTAGAGGGCCAATGGTGCTGTTAACAGGAGTACCGCCAACTAGTCTTAGACGATCGCCAATGCGATATCCTTTACCACCAGTTGCATATACACTTGTTGTTGTGTTGCTGATGTTCTGTGAAGGAACAAATGCACCGTCAGTGGTTGTTGTTCCAACTGTAACATCATCGTTCAAGTTGATTAAGTCACCATCATCGTTCTTATAATAGCGAGAATAAGTCTTAGGTTCAAAAATGTCGTCTTCGGCATTGTAAGAACTTGTTACAACCAACGAAACATCAGTGTTACTGATTGTCTGAGAAGTATTTCTTTGCTGCTCGAAACCACGAACGATGTGGAAGTCTGCTACTTGTTTGTAGCGGCCGCCTGCACAACCGTTCTTAACAGCGAAGCCTGCGTCAGTACATGACTTAATCTTCAACTGATTAGTTGCTGTATCAATTAGTGCCTTAACACCCATGTTAGCACAGTTAATTTGTGCTGCAATATCTTTGATTGATGAACCTGGACGTTTGATAATCTTTCTATCGTTAATGAAGAATTCTGAATTATCATCGACGCTTAACAAATCTTCATCGCTGATAGTTGCACTAGGTGTAGGTCTTGCAATAGGAGCAACTGCTGACTGTCCTGCACGAACATACGCACCAGTGTCATCAAGCCCTAGCGGTGTAATGTTAATTGTAGGTACTGCTGAGAATTGAATCTCGTCGTCATCAATTGGTAAAAATTCCCATGGCACAGGAACACTTGGGCCTAGATTGTCGTAGTTAACTGGAGGATTGCCGCCACCTGAACCACCACCTGAACCACCACCTGAACCTGGGGGTACACCTACGCCCGGTACAAAGTCAACACCGTCGCCTAAATCTGGTATTAGTGTAACTGTATCCATACCGCGTTGGCCTGGAATTACACCACCAATTTGTTCATTGCTATATGATGTGCCGCCAATACGATCAACTATACTTGATGTGCCGTTAACATCAAATCCTGTTCTTCCTGCAACTGGACCAGTCTGTACAACGTTACGAATAGCTGTTGAACCATCTGGCAGGTAATATGTTGACGAAATCTTAGTTGGTTGATAAACAACGCCACGCATAGTCTTATCAAGACTTGCTGCAACGCTGCGGAACCATGGTTCGTTTTGAATGTTTACGCTGTTTAGTGGACGTGGTGTTCTTGAAACTACTTCTAGCTTCTTAGCTAATGGAATAACAAAACCACCAGTAACACGTTGACTTGTTGCGTTAACATATCTATCACTGCGTAGTGGAATTTGGAAACCATAACGCTGAGGGCCTACTACTCGAGTATTTGAGTTAATAGCCTTAAATGTAGTTGGCATAAAGTTATAACCAGTTAGCGATGGATTTGAATAACCGCTAAAGTTTTTCTTTGTACCAAAAATAGATTCCCAAATAGCTTTCATGCCGCCGCCGATAGCGCCAAACACGTCACCGACAAGATCAGCGGCTCCGCCTGCTACTGATGATAGTGTACCAAAAACGTCGTTGGCTGCACCACCGATGGTTCTACCAACATCACCAAAGAATCCGCCGTCATTGCCTCCACCTGTTAGTAGACTTTGAGTTTCAGCTGACAGTCTTGTAATCAATGCGCCGTCACCTGCACTAGTAAATCCAGATGTTTGAATACCTGCTAGTGTTGCAGACGTATCCAGCATGCCGGGTGTAACCAATGATGTGCTTGATGTAAGTATAGCATCGCCGGTAATGCCGGTTGCACCAGTGCCAGTGAAGCCGTAGCTAGTTGTAAATCCACCTGTTGAAATTGGGTTGTAGAGCGGGCTATCAAATGACATTGGCACAGTTACTACTCTGTCGCCGCCTCCGCCGCCGCCTCCGCCAGGTGTTGTAGTACTACCGGTATCTGTACCACCTGTAGTTGTACCACCTGTGGTTGTGGTACCTGTGGTTGTAGTACCTGTACTTCCTGTGCTAGCATTTGGATCAACATAGCCTGGATCGCCTGGACACAATCTACCAGTAAATTCTACTGGTACGAATGCACTTGCACCTGGTGGCTGTACTTCAAGTTTAAATGTACCACCCTTCTTGTTATTACCAAAGATACCACGCATGAAGTAGTACTTGCCTGCTTCAAGCGAAACTGTGCCTTGTGTTGATGCAGGTGGGTGTAAGCCGCCGTTGGCTACAACTGCGTTAGTCCAGTTGTAGTTTCTCTTGTCATCAGGTCTATGACCATCTTGCTTGTATTTTTCTAACAACGGCAATGTATCGTCTATGTCGGACACCCATACCCATGACGCATCGTCTGATGTTGTTTTAAATGTATGAGTACCTGTAGCAGATGCTTTGTAATAACCCTTAAATTCATAAGTGCAGAATTCCTGCATTGAACCAATATCGACAGTAGTTGCTTGTGTACTTACTTCCATACCACCGTTGGCATTAGCACTGTTTGGATCTGCTGTCTTACCGCTATAGCCTTTTTGGTTCTTGTATGTTGGGTGGGCCATATATGGATAATAAATGTTGTCGCCTTGATTACGAATTGGACCTTTAGAACCGTTACCAAAGTAACCGTCATCTTTACCAGGTGATTTTTTACCAAACAATCCGCCAAAGCTCAAGCCTAAGAACTTGTTGTTCTTAGTTTTAGCATCGCTGAACACATACTTGTCAATGATAGCGCCGTCTTTGAAACTACGTGAACCACGAGTTGCATTTTCGCATCCTGGTGGTGGAGGTGGTTCAACCACACGCTCGTAGCGTTTTGTAAAGTTAATAGCTAGTCGGTATGTACCAACTGTGTTACCAACACCCTTGTGTACAGTTACTCGCACATACTCGCCCTTGCGGCAATCAATTCTACGAGAAATAAATCCGTAACCTGCTACGCCAACAGAATTACCAGCTGGACCTTTAGCTAAAGGTGCAAGGTCTGCATTAAATGTCGCAGGATTAGCGTATACTTGTTCTGTATCGATATACCATGCTTCGTTTACTGCTGGTACAAATGAGCGCCCAAATCCAGGAACAATATCAATGCCATAGACACCAATTTGCTCACCGTCATCAACGTTTTTATTACTGCCCGTTGAGCTAGTGTCAATAACAACTTGCACGCCCTTTGTAAATGCTTCATCTTCGGCTTGCTCAATGGTTAGACCATTTGCTAGCGTACCCGCAGAGCTAAAATCAAAGAATACCATGAACGGATTGTTACCAACAATCCTGTAGACAAATGTCTCATTTATCTGGGATTCTTTGGTTGATTTAGCGGCTTTATCTTTTTCTGTTTCTAGTCCTAGTACTTCTTCAGAATCTCGTAAGAAGCAAGGAATATTTGATGCGTCAACATTTACTTCTGGAATTGGAATGTTTGACTGATCGATGTCACACTGTGTTGGTAGACCTGCTAGAGCACCACCGTGAATAATTGGAGCAGGTGGTGTGTTGTCGCCTGCGCCGCCTACAGCTGGTACATCATCTACAGAAGGAATGTTCTGCGGATCAAAGCCTCTACCAAATCCAGTGCCTAGTCCTGGGGGTGTTCCTGAGCCAGTTGGTACTGTTGTTGAAGTGCCGCCTGTGGCTTCATTCTCATCGTCATCACCAGTTGAGCCACCGACTGCTGGAGTTGTTGGATCAAATGCATTCCACGGATTATTTGCGTCACCGTATTGAGGATTGAAGCCTGGGTCTGTTGGCAGTAGTGTTGCATCAGTTACACCATTCTTCCAACCTTTTCCGCCCCAGCCAGTGTCTGGAATTGGGCGACGTAGTACTGCGTCAAATGGCAACTCAGTTAAGCGAATATACTTAACTCGTGTTACTGTACCTTCATAGTCTCTGTAAATCGGTGTTGGGTTACCGTTGCTGTCAACATTTCTATAATCGTATCCAACTAACTGATTTACATATGTATGTGGCTCAGTCCAGAAGCATGCAACGAAGATTTCTTCAGGACGTAATCCTGTTACTGCTGGATTGCTATAATCAGCAGGTGGAACAACGCTGTATGAGTAAGTTGGATCTGCTGTATTAATAACAGGGGCTAATTTGAAATCCGCACTGTATTTGAAACGTTGCTGTCTTGTTGTCCAGCCGTTTACACTTCTACCTGGATATGCGCCAGCAGTGGTTACAGGGCTACGACTTGAGTTTGGTCTGTGACCGTCATTCTCAATATAGTAGCCGCGGCCAAAGCCCCAATATGTAGGAGCGTCATTTGCACCAATCAGCGATCCTGGTCCTCTTGTATCTGGCGTCCACTGTCCTGGTGTTAGACCTGGAGTCCACATCAAGAATGTATTCATACCGTTGCCATTAACTTGTATGCGAGTTTCTGCGTCGTTTAGTGTACTCAACGCACCCATCATTAATGGTTGTGGTAAGTTTGCAAAGTTGATTTCAGCATCACTACCGTTGCCAGTTACTCTAGCAAATGGTTCCGGAATTAACTGCTTACCAACATACCAGGCAGGCTCAACTGGCGGAATAGTAATAGTATATGAGTTTGGATTAGCTGATACGATATCAATTTTTGTTGGATCGTACGGTGTAATGCCAGCATTGTAATATAGATTTTCTAATGGTAACCCGTCAAAGTCATTGTATGCATTAACTGTACCAAAGAAATTATGTGCTACTGCCGGTGGATATACTCTATCTACTAGAATATAATAAACTTTACCAGCTGAGTTCTGTACTAATTCGTATACTTCGTAGATAAACTCTGCGCTGGTCTTTAATCTCCAACGTGGACCAGTATGTGTACCTGCGCCAGGAACACCTGTAAATGTTCTAGTATAGTCAGTACCATCTGGGTTCTTCATTATGTAGCCGCGCCACTTAACACCCATAGTAGTTGTTACTGCTGGGTCTGCTTCAGCTGAACCAGGAATGATTCGTAGCTTAGGCTTATTTGGATCATGTCCTTGTGGCAATGATGGTATTGTTACTTCTGTTCCAGTGTCCTCGCCATCTGGGTTTACACCAGTATCTGAATCAGTACCATCGCTGCTATTACCATCTGTGGATGTTACACCATCTGTATCTAGGGTGTCGTCATCTTCTGTTGCATATACATTATACTTTGTGTAATCTTCAATTAGAGGATTCCAAACATACAACTGTCCGTCACGTTCGTAGGTGAAGCCGTATGTGGGACCTTTAGGAATTGGGCCTTTGTTGAAGCCTTTATCAACAATCTTTTCAATGTTAGTAGATAGAGGAATCTTGCCTACAATCTTTACATCGTCGCCGATTACATTATTAATAACTTGTTGGTCTTTAACATATGGACCGTAGTTGTTAATAGCACCTGCAGGAATCTTAACACTGCTAGTTTCATTTACTGCTACTGGTGTTTGTGGATCTTTGAGGAAGTTAAAGCCCATCTTGAACACACGCTGATCGCCATCTGCTACAATTGCAGATCTACGTAGGTTAATAGCTCTGTTAATTGATGTAGCTAAACCACCTAAGTTGTTAAAGCTGTCAATTTGAATTTCCGAGTTGTTTAGCTTAACCTTGTTATGATCAATTGTTGTTAGCAGTGGATAACGACCATTGAAAATATTTTCTGGTTCGCGGGCAATAATAAAGCCAGTTGAAACATTAGCATCTTCGTTTAGGATAGTATTGTTGAATACAACGTCACCGTTGGCTTCAACAGTGTACATGTTTTTAGCTACCATGAATGAGTTTGACAAATACATTACTGTAACGTCATTTAGATTCATAGTAGAATCAACTGTTACTACATTAGAATCAGCATTAGCATAACCAATAGTTTCGTCGTAGTAATAATAAGTTTGATCATCAATTGGATAACGACCTAAGATATTAATTGTATTAGGTGTGATACTATCAATGAAGTATGTTTGGTTGTACTGTCTTGGGTCAGCAAAGTGTACTGCAATACGCTTTTTCTTTCTAGCGTAAATTGGCTGAATACCGTGATTTGCAATTGTAGTAATTTGAATGCCGCGAGTAATAATGTTACCACTAAAGTCATTAACTTCAATAAATGGTGCTGCAATAATCAGTGTGTTTGATGTTGGTACTGATCTTACAGCATACGCACCGCTGAATGCATTTGATGCAACACGTACAATGTCACCGCTTTGTAGGCCGTGCGCATTAGCAGTGAACAGTTTAGACAATGTCATGTGATAGACATCAACTGTTCTTGCAGTTGTGCTTGGACGTTCAATAGTAAAAGATATAGGAGTTACATTAGATACAGTAAAGTAAGTATTAGAATCGCCAAAATCTTCAAACGCTGTAACGCTATATTCAACATTGCTTAAGGCTGCTACTACGTTAGCATCGGCAAAGTAATCGCTGCGAACAACAAAGCTATTACCAACAACGTTAACACTTTCTACGTAGTATTGCTTGTTGTTAGCTGTAGCATCGCCGTCAAATGTAAGTGTAACGTGACCGCTAGCGGTTACAAAAGAAGCATTAGATGAGTCAACTGTGATGTTACCAACACCATTAAATGTTAGATTTGCACTATATGTATAAGTGTTACCCACAGCATCATTGAAAGATACTGCATCACCTTCGGCAAGTGTTGGAATAGATACATCGCTGATTGTAACAATATTGTTTGCATCGGAAGCACTCATACTTGCATTCTTGTATGAGTATGTTGATACAGGCTTAATATCTGTAAGTGCAATACGTGCTGTTGGGTGTGGACCAATGCTCTTAATACGAGCCTCAATCATTCTAGGTGCTTCTACATCTAGAATGTTTAATTCGTTTTGTTTAATAATTGTTTCGTTAGTCCATACTACAACGTTATCACTGACATTAGCGTTCTTCAATGTTAGGAAGAAGTCTAGATATCTCGATGTATCGTTTTCGCCAATCTGGTTTGAATCAATGTAATTAAACAAACTTTCTGTTGTATACAGTTTGGCTTCGCCTGCATAATCTGCAAGATATGTTAAGCCGCCGGCTGGTTGTAGTTTATAAACGTTCCAGTCGTTATCTTCGGAAACAGCAACGTGAATGTAGCTGTTACCAGATGGTTTGATAATGATGTTATCTTCAAATAAGTCAGGTAAACTTGCAACGTCGTAGGACATAAAGTTTACGTTTGCTGGGTTTACATAGCCAGCGTTAGGAACATTTGGATACTTAGTATCAATGATACCCGAGTAGTCAACCTCAGATGTAGTTGGCCATAGATTGTGTTCGCGCACACCTAGAGGTTTCTTCAAGAAACGTTCAGTGTCGTCAATGTCAATTAGTACAATATCATCGTCTTTAGCATCGGGTGTGATTTCATAGATACGCTTTGTGCCTAATTTTACTGCAATTGAATCACTAGTTTGAACTATAATTTCAAGCTGTGAACCTGGAACATCGCCTTGATATGCATCTGTAAAGTCAATAGTTGCTTTTTCAACAATTTTAATAACAGACTGTGCTGGCAAAATATACTTTGTTCTAGGTGGTGTCTGTGTATAATCAAACACCGGAGAAAGAACAGATTTTGGTAGCAACGAAATGTTAGGGAAAGTAATTGCCGAGCTAGTTAATGTAAATAAAACTTTACTTGGCTGATTCTCAATTTTAACGCCGTTAACAAACACTTCGACAAACGGATACTGTCCATTTACCAAAACAATATTGTTAGAATCTAAAACTGTACTTTCGTTTTCAGTACCAACGTTTAAATTAATTGTAGTTGAACTAGCTTCGTCAACGTTTGAAACAGTAGTGATAGACCACTGATCACCATCATCATATTCCCAGTCTGTGCCTAGGGTAGCAGTATTTCCGTCAACTGATACCAATACTTCTGTTCCTGTATTTTCGCCTACAAGTTTTCTTGCTACGTCAATGGCATAACGCTGACGTGGTTGATATCTTCCAGTTGTTAAGTATAGACCTGCATCAGCACCAACAATGCTAAAGTCATTGCCTGTTAGAGCTAGCGTGTAGCCAATGTCAATGTCCAAGTTTCCACTAATGTCAGTATCTGTTCTATAAACAGACGCAACAATATTGCCTCCCAAATCAGCTTCACTGTTAATAGTACTTACTAGTTCGTCAGCTGAAGTAACTGAACTTAGGTCGACAACTACGTTAGCGTTACCAAAATGATCGGTAATTTCAATTGAGGTTAGACCTGACGTATCAATCCAACTATTACTGCTTAATGCTGTAACAGCGTTAAAGTTTGTTGATTCTGTGTCAGCACGCACATAACCTGCAATAACTTTTAGACCAACGATTGGTTGATCTGGGTTTGTGCCGTAACCTGTTCCTGGGTTGGTTACTGTAATTTTGTCAAGTTGCCCAGCACTGTTTAGCGTAGCTTCAGCAGTTGCTTGAATGCCACCAGTTTGTGTTGGAGGTGTAATAACAATTTGCGGAACACTGTAGTACTTGTACTTGCGATCAAGTATTTCAATCTTTTCTACAATGTTTGTAGTATCTTCAGGGAAGGCCAGTGTAATTAACTGCGGATCGTTAACGAACTCGCTCTTTTCTAGTTTGAGCTCAACACTTTGATCATTTTCTGTATCACCAAAGTCACCTACACGCAATGCCCACTCGTCGTAAACTGTTACATTACCTTGTACAATTGCGTTACTGCGAGCAATTCGGCCCAGGCTGGTTGTTGTACCTTTGCTTTGTAGCATACCCAAGTAAAAGTCTACTTGCTGGTCATCGGTAATATCCAGCTCTCTGAGATAATCTTTTTCTTGGTGGCCAAACTGTGCGCGAGCTACTTGATAAATTTGCTTATCAACAGGAACGAACCCCAGCTCGTTATATCTGCTCATAGTACCAGCAAGGTTGTCTAAGTTAGGTTTCAGTTCATCGCCTGAGATAACAAAACCTTCTGTGATATAACGACCGTCCCAGTTAGCTGTTCTTTTTGCTTTAAGTTTAAAGCGAGAATGCTTTTGATTTAACAGTGGATCAAAGATTACATCATTGAACACTGTGGTATTATCAATTACCATCGCATGTTCAATTTCTTGTGTATAGATAAGCGCACTGTAAATCTGTCGACCAGGAGGTGGTGCAATCTCTATACGGTTGTCTTCGCGTACGATTTCACACTCGCTAGGAGAAATTACTGCACCTTCGGCATCCATTAGCACAAACTGATCGCGGTCAACACGATTAAGTTTTGATATAAAGCCTTGCTCTACTTCAAACACTACGTTTGTAGCCATTGGGCTTAGTTCTAAGGTGTTGCCAATTTCCCAGTTACCAGTTACCCAGAACAAGAATTGTTTTGCAGCATATGCCCAATCTCGTGTTGCATTGATGCTGCTGTCATACTCACCAAAGTTATAACCTGTAGACTTTTGATATCTACCTAAGCTGATCAAGAAGTCAAATACTTCGTCGGTTGTGGTAAACTTTGTTTCGTAATCAACACGTACTACTTCTCCGGTAGTCTCTTGATAAAGTACGCCTGTGGCTGCACCCACTTGTGGCAATGCTGATAAGCGAGTCCACTGTGATTTATCAAATGTTGCTGTACCTGCAACGTCTGATGTTGCACGATAATAACTATTCTGATAGCGAACTATGGATAGTTGTCTATAAGAAATATTAGGTGTCCAATCAACAAAGTTTGCTGGTTCACCGCCAACACTAACTCGTTCGCGTGGTCCTGCTACTCTACTTGCTAAAGTTAAGAAGTAACCAAAGTTTCTATCAAAGCCGCGGACCTTATAACCGTCTTCTAGCTTTTCAATGATTACGCCGCTGTAGAAATTTCTTGTTTTGTAAGGTGAGCTATGTACTAAAACGTTAACGTTTTCTGGTGGAACAATTAAGCTGGTTGCGTTACCGGATGAGCTATATTGGTCTGTTCGCAAGACCATTGTATCCTTGTCAACGAAACCTGCTAAACGGTGACCTAACTTAACATTCAGTGAACGTAGCTTATATGCAAAACTATTATCTATTGTTAGACCTTGGAAATTTAACCAACTGTTAATGAACTGTGTATAACCAATGTTAGTTACAAAACTACCATCAACTACGTTTGACTCGCCGTGAATTCTAAAGTGATCGGGTCTGCTCCACTGCCAAACACTTCGAGTTTCTTTTTCAACAATTAAATCTTTATTTGCAAGAGTTTTTTCAATCTGAGTAGGATCAGCAAACATAGTTGCAAACTGTGCTGGCTTACCTAGTAGCAGTGCTTCAGCAACCGCAAATGGATAATCCTCAGAATATCTCCAGCTGATTTCAACTGGTGCACCGTCACCAAACTTCCAGTCAGCACCGATAGCATCAGTATAAGTCTTTTCAACGATTCTATCGCTGTCTACTGCTTTTGTTAAACCTGATTCGGGTACGACAGCAGAGTTAATTGTGTTATTTGTTAAGTCTGCTGGAACTGCACGATATTTGTTACCCCATACCACTGTACTGGTAGAATGACTTTGTACGCCGCCGCCAACCGCATATGGGAACATTGGCTTACCGTCATCGTCCATTGTTGCTACATAATAAGTGATAGGTGTAGTTGGGCTATCAGGTGTATATCCGTATCGAGTATTATATTGTGTTGTATAGCCTAATGCGTCATCGTTAATTGCCCCATCGAGATCATAATCTTCAACAAACATACCAGTGTGTGCGCCGCCGGGACCTGACTGGCGAGAACCTGAACGCAATTTAAATCTGCTCTTAATATTAACAATTTCGCTGGATGTATCCATAGGATCTTTATAGCCGTACGGACCATAGATAGGCAATCCGTCAAACGCCCAGCCAATAATTGGAGAATGTTCTGTGCTATCCCATTCTGTTAATCCTAGAATCTGCGGACTAATATTGTGATAGTGGAACAGACCGTTAACAGTACTATGACTATATGTTGTAAACTCATTAAAATCGGTTACGTTACCATTGTTGTAATGCCAACTGCCTTCATCGTTCCAGCTCTTAGTTGACTTAGGTGTATAGTATGCAATACCATTAACCATTACGGCTACTGCATAATCAGGCATAGCTGTTGCGGTTTCGTTTACTAGTCGCGGAATCACATAGCTTACGTCTTGTTCTTCAATCTCGCTGTGACCAACAAAGTTTGGGTGCAAGTCTAAGGCATGGTTAGGTATTGCGCGGCCTTCAACATAAATGTTGCTTGAATCAAAACTTACATTGACACCATCAACATTTAAAAAGCTAGTTGTAGCATAACCTAAACTTGTATTAGCATCAGCGTTTCTCCAGGTAACAGTGTTGGTTGTTGAACCTGTTGAAATCAGCTCATACGGTGATACTAAGTTACCTTCAGCATCAACTGGGACTACTTGATGTAGACCAATTCTTCTGAATGGGTTGTTTACTAGATAACTGCCATCAGTGTAGTTTTCTCTACGACCTTGACGAATAATACCTTCTTCTAAGTCGTCCCACATAGCAGTGTTATTGCTACTATAATCTGTGCCGTACTGATCAGTCCACCACACAGGCTGCTCAGTAAATCCTAGCATCTCCCATGGGTTTGTGTTTGGACGGAATGTATCGTAATAATAGTCGTACCAGCCCTTCCAGTATCCGCCGATATCTGCATTACCTCTGTAGTTCCAAGTCCATGGATCTTCAGCATCAAAAAATTCATTTGCTACAGGATCTACTTTATTAGCAGTAACCCAAGTAGCAAAGTGGTATCTCATTAGATCATACCATTCTTTGTATTCAAATCCAGTGCTACGGAAAGCGCCAGGCTTTACACTTGTTCTGTTAAGTTCAGGTAAACTATTAGCAAGTCTGAACTGAGATTTAGATGCATTATAAATGCGTTTTTCAAATTCAAGCAGTAACTCGTCACGGCGATCACCTAGTGTAGGTGTTCTTGAGCCATCGTGACCAACCAGTACTTCAATCGGAGTTTTAAAGCTGTAGTCTGTTTCAATTGTTGGCTGATACAGCTGGAACAAGCCTAGTACACTTGGTGTAGGAGGACATTGTGCGCTATCTCGCTCACTGTCATAGATTTTTAGTGCTACTGTGTTGCCTAAATCTAATGTTACATTAGTTCTGTTAATTTCAACCGTAATTGGATTGAAGCTAGTAATAGTATAATCAGAGTCAACATTTAACAATGTTGTTGAAGTGCCTGATTGTAGATAAACCAGCAAACTATTTTCAATTTTATCTAAGTCGGCAAAAGTAGTAGAAACAAACTCGCTTACTGTTCGATCGTTAACAACAAACGTTTCTTCAACATAGTTGTCACCAAATGGAACAACATAGGTTCTGTTGAAAACATCTTTGCCTACTTTAAATGATGTAACGTTTCTTAGTACTTGTTCAAGTACGTACTCATTGGAGAAGTTACTGATATCATAGACATTGTAGTAATTGTTGATCTCACTCTTTAATCTATTCTTATATTTTTGATATTCGCCTGCGTTGAAACGAATGGCGTCAACAAGATTGTGCGGTTGGCTATCGAGCAAGAATGCTGCCAGCAACGCTGAATGATTAGAATAAACAATGTCTGTAGCAACTGCATGATTTTTAGGGGTACTAGCAAAGTTATTTGTTGATAAGCTATCCCCAACAAATCCATCTTGTGATTCTATAAACTTTTTAAAGTGTGGGAGAAATTCTGGTTCTGACAAGACAGCAATGCTGTTATTGTAAGGGTTTCTCCATGACAGCGGAATCTCGTACTTGCTGATACTGTCGTAAGAAATTAGTCCTGAATCACTGTGTGCAGATATTTCTATGTAATCGCCAACAGAAAAATTAAATGCATCAAAGTCAATAAATCCGTCTCTGCTTGCGCCGTAAGTAAAATCTATACGTTTGATCCCGTTCACTTTAACATCAATGTCGTATCCACTATCCTTAGCTGGATATAAGTTTGGTATACAACCGATAAAGAAAGTCTTTGATTCTTCGTCAATATCGAATTGATCTAGTGTATAAGATGTATAGATTCTTTGCTTAGAAGCTGTGTCAACGGTTTTCCAGTCGCTATGAAATTCTTCTACATCTTTTAATAGTTTGTAAAAATGCTTACCTAAGATAACAATAGAACTATTTGTACCTAGTGGTGTATACCCATATGTTAACGAAGTAATATCGTTAGCAAATGCAATTTCACTGCTGGCCTTGAAAGGTCTGTAATATAAATTAAAGCCAAGCACAGTATCTTCAATACTGCTACGAGTAAGCTGTGTGTCTGATCCAACGCTAACTGTTTCACGCATATAACCAAAGATTCTATTTCCCTTGAAATCTGAATCTGGGTATTTTCCTGGATCGGCTAGATATACGCCCTGGTCGTCGTATAAGTTGAATAGCGGATCTTGGTTAACGCTTATCTTTTCTTGGCAGAGTACAAATCCGTCATTGGTAAATCTATATTCTTTACCAATGTTGAACGAACCGTTTTTAATCTGTACAACATCGCCTTCTTCTAACGTCCACGGAATAAAGTTAACATCACCATCAACTGCGCCAGCTGGATTTAGTGTAGGATCTCCTACTCGCACTAGTTCGATATTATTAGTTGCTGTATTTGTATACGCTTGATATATGTATTTAGAAATGCTAATATCTTCATTAGGGAAAATAATTGTAGCTCGTTCAACTGGTACATCATCGACTAATGTACCAGTTCTGCCACCATCAAGTTCTGCAAATGCTAATGTAGTACAAGCAATATTAACAGCACCTACGCCGCGTGCGCCGTGGTTGTATAATTCAAGTCTATGGTCAAATTCAATAATCGGTCTTTGCGCACGGTATGCTTCACTGGGCACTGCCATACCTGCATCAACAAAGTTGTTCTTGTGATACCAGAAGTTTACACGACTCCAAACGTTTTTATTTGCAGCGCCACGAGCTTGCAAAATATAGTCCGGTGTGCTTTGGCTTAATCCGCCGCCCCATTGAAGATCACCTTCACCATCAAGTGGATCAGATGTATCTTTGTCAAAGCTGTATGCACCACCTAGTAGATAATACTTGCCAGTATTTGGGTCGATGCCGGTTTTTGCCTGGCTTGATAAGATGTCAACGTTACTAGATGTAATTGTATGCATCTCATCAAGGATTACTGCACCGACGAAGTCTGTACCAGTTGCGCTTTCAATAGAGATTCTAACTTGATCGCTATAGTGTTCGCCAGATGTATTAATAATTACCGAAGTAACTGTTCCGTTACCGTCAACAACAATATTACCTGTTGCGGCAGTAGTAGCTGTGCCGCTGAACACAACAACATCAGTGTTACTGTATCCTGTACCACCATTTAAAACGGTAACGCTAGAGATATTACCAGCACTGTGACGTAGGTCTGGATCGTCTAATGAAATAATAGTTGCATCGTATACGTCGTCAACTGGAGTAGAGAAGCGTGTGCTAAAATTATCCACTAGTGGTACAAAATAAATCTTCTCGCCGACACCCTCAACAATATACTCAATGTTAATTTGCGATGCAGGAATTACATATTCGCCAGCAAATTTAATAACCATGCCGTTGCGGAATTTTTTACCAACGGGCGGAGTGTATTCTGTTTTACCAACAATATCACGATTGATATCAATTGGATCAGTTAGTGTACCTCTGACTTCTACTGGGGTTGGGCCAGCTGGATACCAATAATATTCGTGGTAGTTAATTAACTTGTCAACATCAATTGGAGGCATGAATACATTGTATTTTTCTCCAAAGATTCTATTGTGATTGTTGATGTTAACGCCATAAGTAGATAATGACTCGATGAATTCGTCGTAGAACACTAAGTTTTCGCTGTTACCTGTAACAGGGTCAATATTATTAACCGTAGGTGTTACATTATAAAAACGTCGTGTAACAGTAGGCTGGGCTACATAGCTACCCTTAACATTAACGTCGTCACTGGTTTTGTTTCCAATAAACCCTTGAATTTGTTCAACGTTGGCTTTACTAAATAACTGCTCTACTGTGCTTTCAAAGAAGTTTTTGATTGCTGTAGTTTGTAAAACCCCGGGTAACTTTTTGTAAATCTTATCTGACATTCTTATAATCCTTAGCGATCAGTACGTAATGTTTGAGAACTAATTTTTTCTACGATTTCAATATCGTTAACTGTAGCTGTGTTTAAAAATAGCTCGTTTGGTTCTGCCTTTACTTGGAACAGATCGCCAAACTTGCCGCTGGTATTTTTAGGTAGAATAACAATACTACCAATTGCGCTGCCTAACTGTTGGTGTACATAACTGCTTAGTTCTGTGAAGTAAAATGTTTCACCGAATTCCCAATTGTTTACATCAAAATAACTGTTAAAGGCAGAAATGATTCTTGTTTTTAATTCGTTATCGCTGAGCTGATTTGATAGTTTAACTACGCGGAATCTTGCTTGGTACTCAGCATCTGCCATTGTGCCAAACAATGGTTTGAATTTTGCGCTGCGGAATACTAGGCTATCGCTGGCACTCTTATACTCATTGAGATTTTCAAATTCAACGCTGAGTTCAGCAGATGTAGGTTCTCTGGGTATTCCTCTGCCTAAAGGTTGTGCCTGGTATGCAACGATTTCGTTATAGTAACTTGTTGTTAATACAATCATTTCTACCACGTTACTGATACTTGGGTCAATTCTTACATCGCTCGGTGCTACGTGTTGCCAACGAATAATGCTTTGTTCTTGTGTTAGGCTTGCAGAGTTTTGTGTTGGGCCGCGGCCGTGTTTAACAAAGAAATCATTGGTTTCTATAGCTCGAACTGTGTTTATGCTAGTATTTATAGTTGCGCTTTCTGGCGTCATCAAATAACAGGTGTCTTCGGCAACGGCATAAATTTTAATACCTATTGCGCCGCCTAAATTATTTTCTAAGAACTGCTCAACAATACTTAGGTTTTTGACCAATAGCCAATCAACAGTACTTAACTTTGTATTGCTTACATAGCTACCAGGACTAATAGTATCATTGGTAAAATTAACTGACAATGAGTTTTCGTATCTGTAGTCTAAGATAATACCATTGACGGGACGATCGTAACTGTATCCGTCAAAGTCTGTATAGTATTCAAATAGTTGAATATCATCAGCATCTACATACTCAGCAAATTGTAACGGTCTATCCGGTACTAAATCACTGTCAGTATCCATGGGTGATACTATTACTTTGCGCGGATCTGTATAACCATCGGCATATTTGTAAACATCATTTACTTGCCAGACAATATCTTTTTCTAAGTTTTCTTTATTGTTTAAGTAGTTTAAAACAATTTGGTCTTTAAACACGATACCTGTATTGTCAGCTGATAAGTGATAGATGTTATCCTGTAAATCGCTATAAATCAAGTTACCTGTTTCTGCCGCAAGATTAAAATTAGCCAAACGTAGTCGTCCGGTAGTATTTGATAATGTTGTTCCAGTTTCACCATATGAGTACACAGTAGTATTACCGTGATACACTTCAAGTCCAGTGCCACTGTCGTTGAATAATCTATATGTGATATTGCCGTTAGCGTCTAGGATGTTAGTGCCAAATGTAGTATTATTAAACGGAATAACAATGCTGCTTGGTATTCTAGAAAGCTGACCGCTGTTGTTAGCAATAGTTACGTTAGATGTGATGCTACTCTGTGTACCATCGTCAAAATAAGAATTTAAACGTACAGTAGCTTCGCCAACATAACGGTTGCCAGTATTAGTACTAACAATGTCAGACAATGAACCTGTGCCAGCATCTGGATTGAACAAGCCAAAATTACTTTTCCAATTTACTTCAACATCATTCCATTTAGTAGCACGAGTACGTAGAGGAATATTAGTTGCAAAGTTTACTGGTGTATGCAACGAACCAGTTTCTCTGTTTCTCCAATACGTGATATTATTTCTACGGAACCACTCGATAGTTTCTGCGCTTCCTGGTTTTGTATTCAAAGTGTTAAATGTAATTAAATCACCTGATGACTTGTTGTTACTGTCAACAACTTTAACATTTTTAATATTGTAGAACTTTAGCTCGCTAACACTTTGAACAACATAATCTTGTCCACGGATAGTTACATTATATCTGTAGCTTGAACTATTGATAGGGCTATATTCAAACAATAGTAACCAGCTACTGTCTTTGCCAGCGCCGCTGGTATTTTCTGCCGATGCTACATTATAATCAGCTGTCTTGTTCAAATCTTTGCTGGCAATTACATACCAACGATCTGCGGATATGTTGTATCCTAAACCAAATGTAGTTTTATTTCTAATCGCAGATCTAATTTGTTCGGATTCAGTAGCTGTGAATAATTTTCGCATCGATGCGATAATCTCATCGGCGAACCAATTGTCATTTACTTCATCACTTAGTACCCATGGACCAACACTTGTTGATAATCCGCTGGTTAATCTACCATCATAATCTACATTAACAATTCTGACCCATTTATAATCATCGAGGTTACTTGAATTTACAAACTTAACAAAATTATTAACTTTAAACATCGATGTGCGAGGATCGTTGTTAACCATAACAACAGTTTCACCTGATGTACTAAATGTTTCAGTCATGTAACCTGTTTTACTTTTACCAGATAATGGTAATGGTTTCCAACGAATATTTAAAGATGTAGTTTTAAATTTTTCTACTGAGTAATCGGTCCATAAATTTCTCAAGCCATAGTAAACAAAGTTGTTTAGTCTTTGTTCTCTGAGATACTCAGGAATAATACCTGCAACAATTTCAGATGCAGTGTTGTTGTCGTTTACAATAATACTCTTAGTAGAATTTCTATCTTCAACATATAAGATAGCATCCTTAGCAAAAGTATCAACATTATTATATGCGCCAGTAGGATCGTTAATATCAATATAACGACTGTGGCCAGCATGAGTTCTGTTTAATGCTTTGATCTTAGTAATATTGTTGCTTTGGCTAAGAGGGAATACATTGTAATCCTGCGCACTAATCATTCTATTCTGTGAATAGTACACCTGAGGCGCACGCTCTTTGATTGCTTCAAGGGACTCTGGTGGCAAGCTGTTATTAACTCTGCGCTCAAGTCTGAATGTTAGCGTTAGTGTTTGTTCTCTACCGCGGATATCTTCATATGGAATGGAAATGCTTACACCGCGAGCATCTTCTGGCTGAATAGCATAACGAACCGGGTCGCTGGTTCTGAACCACATACGGAAAATACCATATGGAATATTTCCAAAGTTACCATCTGGATATTTGATTCTTATACCGCCGTTGTTGATATTCTCAACAGCATATAAATTTTTAGTACCTAAGCTAATGCTGTTATAATTTAAAGTTTGCCCAATTGTGTTTGGAATTTTTTCCCATTTATTAAGCACCAGTCCGGCTGTGCTGATTTCCTGCAAGTATACATCAGTCTCGTTGATGTTAGGAATTAACACATCTTCTGTTCTGTTTTCCACAGGTGTTGTATAATTAAAATCACGGAAGTCTAAGTTACCTTGTTTAAACATAACAAAGAAGCCAGTGTTACTACTGCTTAGACCTTTACCGTCATTGCGATAGATTAGATTAAACAAGTTAGTAGGATCTGGGTGTCTTTCGTAGAAGTATCCATTGTCAATCAAATCTGGATTTACAATATTAAATGGTTTTGCTGCACCATTAATGTTTAGTGTAAAGTTATATGCTAACGGTGACCCAATTGGTGTGTTTAGCTGATATAACTCTGCTGGAATCCCTGCGATAGTTCCTCTCTTTGACGGAGATGAAAATCTGTTTGAGCTTGTCATGGCAGCGTTTAATATTGTAATAAACTGCTCGTAGCTTTGTGGGTTATTGGCATCGTCCCAATACACAGTTCTGTTGTTTAGTGGGTTACCTAAACTGTCGTTGAGCGGTTGTGTTGTTCTAACACTGGTTAGCTTCATTAATCCGCTGGCAGTAACGTTACGCTTTGGGTTATAACCTAGCATACGTGCTAGCTTGAATACGCTGTCACGACGTTCAGCAGTTTCTAAAAAGTTTTCGCGGCTGTTTAAGTCCATGCGGAAAGCAAGACTCTGACTTAGGTATGATAGTAATTCAATAATAGCAATAAATTCGCTGCTTTCAATGTAGTCATTGAAATTTTCAGGGAAGTTAGCTTTTACGTACTCAACCAGGCTAGTTCTAATGCTGTCATAGTCATAGGCACGAAAGTTGATCTGACTGTAGGCCTTGTATGCTACTCTCCAGTCTTCACTAGCAAATAAGTTGTTTTGTCTGTTTACCAATGACATTGTCTATTATCCTATAGCATCTGTGGCAGAAAGTGCCTGTCTAACATACTCGAGATATAGAGCATCTTGGTCGCCAGTTTCTACATACTGGATAGTTACTTCTATTCTCAAAGCCTGATCTACGTAAAACATAACTGTTTCTAAATGTCTTACACGCGGATCAGCATCTATGATTCTTTTTACATCTTCTTCAATTTCAGATCTGGTTAGTGTATCTTCGGGATTCATTAGTAAATCCCAAATGTTACTACCATAGTTTGGTCTCATCAATCTTTCACCCTTACGAGTATAAAAAGTGTTGAGCAAATCACGCTTAACAAGTTCCATATCCTCCAGTGTATATGGGGCTCGAACCTTGTCAACAGTGCTGAAACCTTTAAATGTTACCATAACATTATTTATCTTAAAAGTTAAAACTCGTTTTAATGATGCCCTAAAACAGCCGGTTGACAAGCACCAAAAAACGTGCTATAATAGAATATAAACTAAAGAAATAGGTACACTATGGACATATCCGTTTTTGGTACTAAAAATAAAAAATTGATTGCAGAACTGTGTGAAGCATCTGAGTTTTTTGCACATTGCTTAATGGATCGCCGAATGGTTAATAACCTAGAGCTAGATATTG
>JACCEA011802001.1_pt1 | contig 43416 bp, 37 predicted proteins | sample 7449851 | NCBI WGS metagenome assembly JACCEA01 (sample SAMN15323453, study PRJNA562643) | freshwater metagenome | isolation source: river surface water | place: USA:Blue River Watershed | collected 2017-08-18 | reverse complement strand
TTGAGTCCGGCACGTCTACCAATTCCATCACCGGGGCAGGTGTTTGCAGTGGAAAAACTGCATTGAAACTAACTAAGAGGTGAGAGTGTAACAAAAAAGTTGTGTCACCCCCATTCTTAGCCTAAGAAGCCCTTAAAATGACGACTTCAAGCCACATTACTCAAAAGGACTTACCCGTATGGCCGGCCATTCGAAATGGGCCAATATTCAGCACCGCAAAGGTCGTCAAGACGAAAAGCGCGGCAAGATTTGGACCAAACTCATCAAAGAAATCACGGTTGCAGCGAAATTGGGTGGCGGAGATATCGCTACGAACCCCCGTTTGCGCCTGGCAATTGATAAGGCCAAAGATGCCAATATGCCCAATGACAATGTGCAACGGGCAATTCAACGCGGCACTGGCTCGCTCGAGGGCGTTAACTATGAAGAAATTCGTTACGAAGGTTACGGCCTCAATGGAGCTGCCATCATCGTTGACTGCTTGACCGATAACCGCACTCGGACTGTTGCTGAAGTACGCCATGCATTTGCAAAAAATGGTGGAAATATGGGTGCTGAGGGTTCCGTTGCTTTTATGTTTAAGCATTGTGGCCAAATGATATTTGCCCCAGGTACCAATGAAGATCAACTCATGGAAATTGCGCTAGATGCTGGCGCAGAAGATGTGATTACGCATGAGGATGGTTCGCTGGAGGTTCTTACCCCAGTTCCCGATTTTCCAAGAGTGCAGGATGCGCTCATTCAGGCAGGGTTAAAAGCTGAAATTGCTACCGTGACGATGCGCCCTGAAACGGAAACTGAGTTCGAGGGCGAGCAAGCTGAAAGCATGCAAAAACTATTGGATGCGCTGGAGAACTTAGATGATGTACAAGAAGTATTTACGAATGCCTCTTTGTAATCGATCAAACCCTAAATCTTTTTATCAATCTCTCTTTTAGTTCTTTATGAAAATTCTTTTAATTGGATCCGGTGGTCGCGAACACGCATTGGCATGGAAACTAGCCCAATCCCCGCAGGTGCAAACCGTCTATGTAGCGCCAGGCAACGGTGGCACTGCCACTGCAAAGCAAGCTGCTGCGGGCATTCAAAACCTTCCCATTTCCGACCTTCAAGAATTAGCAGACTTTGCCAAGCGCGAAAAAATTCATCTAACCGTAGTTGGTCCAGAGGCTCCATTGGCTGCCGGCATCGTAGACGTGTTTCGCAATAACGGATTGCGCATATTTGGACCAACCCAACTAGCAGCTCAATTAGAGTCATCAAAAGATTTCTCCAAAGCTTTCATGAAACGCCACGGCATTCCAACGGCTGAATACCAGACCTTTTCAAATGCATTAGAGGCACATGCCTATATTGATGCAAAAGGCGCGCCGATCGTTATCAAGGCGGATGGCCTAGCTGCAGGCAAGGGTGTAGTTGTAGCAATGGATTTAGCAGAAGCTCATGCAGCTGTCGACATGATGCTCGCTGACAACAAGCTAGGTAATGCAGGCGCACGTGTAGTGATTGAGGAATTTCTAACAGGTGAGGAAGCAAGCTTCATCGTCCTCGTAGATGGCAAACATGTTTTAGCCTTAGCCACCAGTCAAGATCACAAACGTCTACTCGATGCTGATCAAGGCCCCAATACTGGCGGCATGGGTGCGTACTCTCCTGCTCCAGTTGTCACCCCAGAAATTCATGCGCGTGCTTTGCGTGAAGTCATCATGCCTACAGTCAAAGGTATGGAGGCTGATGGGATTCCTTACACAGGCTTTCTCTATGCGGGTCTCATGATTTCTCCTGACGGCAAGATCAAGACTTTAGAATTTAATTGCCGCATGGGCGATCCAGAAACGCAACCCATCATGGCGCGCCTACGCAGTGATTTAGTCAATGCACTAGATCATGCGATTGACGGCACCTTAAATGAAGTGGAATTGGATTGGGATCGTCGCACTGCATTAGGCGTAGTGCTTGCAGCGCATAATTATCCAGATACTCCGCGCAACGGTGATGTCATTACTGGCATTCCTGCTAACACTGAAGATCAATTGACCTTTCATGCTGGTACTAAGTTGCAAGATGGAAAGCTACTCACCTCGGGTGGTCGCGTCATGTGCGTAGTAGGTTTGTCGGATACCGTTCGTGGCGCCCAGCAAAAAGCGTATGAAGCTATTTCTAAAATCCAGTTTGATGGCATGCAATATCGAAAAGATATCGGCTATCGAGCAGTTAAATAATTTAACTTATTTATCCCACCTAATACAAAGACCTTTGAATTTTGTCATCAGCTGAACATACTCAAATCAATATTGCAGAATTGAAAGACTACTTTTTAGGTCTGCAAGATCGCATCACGACTGCAATGAGTGCACTCGATGGCAAAACCTTTATGGTGGACGCTTGGGAAAAGCCAGAAGATAGCAAGTTAAAAGGTTACGGGCGCACCTGCATTTTAGATAACGGCAATATTCTAGAAAAAGGTGGTGTGGGATTCTCACACGTTCGTGGCGATCAAATGCCCCCATCCGCATCCCACCACCGCCCGGAGATTGCTGGGCGCAGCTTCGAAGCTATGGGTGTGTCACTAGTCTTTCATCCAAACAATCCCAAGGTACCTACCACCCATATGAATGTGCGCTGCTTTATTGCACAAGCTCCGGATAAAGAGCCGGTTTGGTGGTTTGGCGGGGGCTTTGATTTGACGCCCTATTACGGTGTTGACGAGGATTGCAAACACTTTCATCAAGTAGCCAAAGATGCTTTGGATCCATTTGGCGATGAACTGTATCCGCGTTTTAAAAAATGGTGTGATGAGTATTTTTACCTCAAGCATCGTGAAGAGCCTCGTGGTATCGGTGGCGTCTTCTTTGATGACTTTAATGAGCTTGGTTTTGAGAAGAGCTTTGCCATGACACGTGCTGTTGGTGATGCCTTTATTGATGCTTACCTGCCGATTGTGGCGCGTCGCTATAAAGATAGCTTTAGCCCTGAAGAAAAAGCATTTCAAGAATACCGTCGTGGTCGCTATGTGGAGTACAACTTGATATTCGACCGCGGCACGATTTTTGGCCTGCACTCTGGTGGACGGACAGAGTCTATTTTGATGTCCATGCCACCAGTAGTACAGTGGTGGTACAACTGGCAGCCAAAGCCAGGTACTCCTGAAGCGAAGCTTTACGACCACTACCTCAAGCCGCGCGACTGGCTGGCCTAACTTGATCTCAGCACATTTGGATACTCCAAAAAAAATTGGCATTCTAGGTGGTACGTTTGACCCGCCACATCTTGGCCATCTCAAGCTAGCTACCCATTTTGCAAAATTCTTGCATCTCGACGCCCTACTGCTCATCCCAAGCGGCGAGCCTTGGCAGAAAGACTCTGACATAACCCCTGCAGAGATCCGTCTACAACTTACTGAAGCAGCTGGAATAGATCTGGCCCGTGCATTTCTGTACCTAAAAATACCAACTCAAATTGGCGTTGATCGCATCGAAATTGATCGAGCGGGCCCTAGCTATGCCATCGATACCGCAAAAGCCTTAAGAGAGCGTTTTGGGCCTGATGTCAGCCTGACTTGGTTAATGGGGGCCGACTCCTTTCTGAACCTCCCTACCTGGAACTCCTGGGATCAATTGCTTGGCTTTGTGAATTTCGCAGTCGCCAACAGACCTCACCATGATCTTTCTGGGCAAATGGGTACAGAAATCAAAGCCTTATTAGAAAAGCATCAATCTATTGATGCGGATACCCTTGAAAAAAGCCCTTTTGGCCGCATCTACCTAGATAACAGTCTTTCAGTAGACCTTTCATCCACTGCGCTTCGAAAACAACTTAAAAGCCCCTCTCGTAGCGATATTGCTTCCGAGCACATTCCGTCTCACGCTTTAGAAATTATTACAAATCTAGGTCTATACAAATAATCAGGCTAAGATCACCCCTATATACAAAAATCTGAGAAAAATACTAAAGAAACTATGGACTTAACTAAATTACAACGCGTCGTGATCGATGCCCTTGAAGATGTCAAAGCTCAAGATATTCGTGTTTATGACACGACCAAACTCAGCGAGCTATTTGATCGCGTGATCATCGCTACCGGCACTTCGAATCGCCAAACAAGATCTTTAGCAATGTCCGTCAAAGAAGCAGTCAACGCCAAAGGTGGCGAAGTCATTTCTGTTGAGGGTTTGGAGACTGGTGAATGGGTTCTTGTTGATTGTGGCGATATCGTAGTTCACATCCTGCAACCTGCTTTGCGTGCTTACTACCAATTAGAAGGAATGTGGGGTGCTAAGCCTGTTCGCGTCAAATTAGCGGCTGACAAAGGGCTGGTGAAGGCAAGCGAACCCGACGACGAAGATTAATGCTTTAACAATGCGCTTAACGATTGTTTCCGTTGGTCACAAAATGCCAGAATGGGTTGCAACTGCAACCCATGATTACATTAAGCGCATGCCCGCAGATTGCAGCATTGAAATAAAAGAGATCAAACCTGATCTTAGCCCAGCCAAAGAAGCTATAAAAATTGCAGCAGCCATTCCGAAAGGCTCTCGTGTCATTGCGCTTGATGAGCGTGGCAAAGATCAAACCACTCAAAATCTAGCCACCCAGTTAGCAAGCTGGCGACAGGAGGGTTTTGATATCACCTTCTTGATTGGTGGTGCCGATGGACTCGATCCCAGTCTTAAAGAAGGTGCTCAAGCGATGTGGCGCCTCTCAAGCCTAACACTACCCCACGCCATGGCAAGAGTCTTGCTGGTTGAGCAACTTTACCGAGCTTGGACTATTTTGCAAGGCCACCCTTATCACCGCGAGTAAGTCATTCATGTTTTCCTATATTTACCTTGCCTCACAAAGTCCACGACGCCAGGAGCTACTAAAACAGATTGGCGTCCAATTTGAGATGTTGATTGCGGGACCAGGTGAAGATACAGAATCCCTTGAAGAGCCTCTTCCCAATGAAAAAGCCCGTCAATATGTTGAGCGCGTCACCTTTGCGAAAAGTGCCATTGCATTAGCAAGATGGCAAAGCAGCGGTAAACCTTGGGCACCGATTTTGTGCGCAGACACTACCGTGAGCCTCCCCAATAGCCCAGCCGGCGAAATCCTCGGAAAACCTACTGATGCCGCTGATGCTGCACGTATTCTAGAAATGCTGAGTGGCAAAGTGCATGAAGGACTTACAGCAGTTGTTCTCACAATCGATCCCCAAGCCAACCCCCTTTGTTTGGTGCAAGTGTCTGAAGTGGAATTTGCCCACTTAACTGAAGCGCAAATTGATCGCTACATTCAGAGCGGCGAACCCTTTGGAAAAGCTGGTGCGTATGGCATTCAAGGTCTTGGAGGGGCTTTTATCCCCTCAATTAAAGGTAGCTATAGCGGTATCATGGGATTACCTATTTTCGAAGTTAACCAATTATTAGATTTCGCTAAAGTTGCCCGTATATGAATGAAGAAATTCTAATCAACATTACCCCCCAAGAAACGCGAGTGGCCTTAATTCAGCAAGGCGCGGTTCAAGAGCTTCAAATTGAGCGTACGCGTCAACGCGGCATCGTTGGTAATATCTATTTAGCTAAAGTCGTACGCGTGCTACCCGGTATGCAATCTGCTTTTATTGAGATTGGCTTAGAGCGCACTGCATTTATGCATGTCGCCGATATCACGCAAAACAATCCTCAAGCTCAAATTGAAAAGCTGCTCTTTGAAGGGCAAAATGTTTTAGTCCAAGTTCTTAAGGATCCTTTAGGAACTAAAGGTGCGCGCCTCACCACTCAATTGAGTATTGCTGGTCGTAACTTGGTTTATCTGCCCCCAGCAGGAACAGATGCAGCCACGGAAAAATATATTGGCGTATCCCAAAGAATTGATCAGCCTGAGGAACGCGATGCTATCAAGGCACGCCTTGCAGGATTAATGCCTGCCGATGAAAAAGGTGGAATCATTGTGCGCACCAGCGCACAAGATGCCAGTGATACTGAGCTTGAGCACGATATGCATTATCTGCGTACTACCTGGGAGAAGATCCGCGAAGCTGTTAACCATAAAGCTGCCCCCAGCCTGCTATACCAAGATCTCAGCTTGGCTGAACGCGTATTGCGTGACGTTGCTGGTGAAGAAACTACAAAAATTCGAGTTGACTCAGCAGAAAACTTTGAAAAGCTCAAGAGCTTCGCCATGCTCTATATGCCAAACCTCTTAGATAAACTCACACTGCATCGCGGTGAGCGCGCCCTCTTCGACTTGTTTGATGTAGATGCTGAAATCAACAAAGCACTTGGTAGAAGAGTAGATCTTAAATCAGGTGGCTACCTGATGATCGACCAAACTGAGTCAATGACTACGATTGACGTTAACACCGGAAGTTATGTAGGTGCACGCAATCTAGATGACACCGTCTTTAAAACCAATCTCGAAGCCGCTCAGGCGATTGCCCGTCAACTGCGCTTACGCAATCTCGGCGGCATCATCATCATCGACTTTATTGACATGCTGAGCAAAGATCATCAAGAGTCAGTTTTGCATGAACTCAATCGGAACTTAGAGCGTGATCATGCTCGCACTTCGGTGAGCGACTTTTCCTCGCTAGGTCTGGTAGAGATGACACGCAAACGAACTCGGGAATCCTTAGCCCACATCACTTGTGAGCCTTGCGCTACCTGCCAAGGAAAAGGCGAAGTCAAAACAGCGCAAACGATTTGCTATGAGATTTTGCGGGAGATTGTGCGGGAGCATCGCCAATTTAATCCCCGGGAATTTAGGATCGTTGCCGCGCCCGATGTAATTGATCTTTTTCTTGAAGAAGAAAATCAGTTCTTGGCGCAGTTAGGTGACTTTATTAGTAAGCCGATCAAACTTCAAGCTGAAGGTAGCTTTCGCCAAGAGCAATACGATATCGTTCTCAGTTAAGCATTTGAAAACTGGATACGATGGAGGTTGGCATACATGCCATCTTTAGCAATCAACTCTTCGTGTGAGCCATTCTCAATAACGTGACCGTGCTCCAGCACCACAATCCGATCAGCATGCTCAATCGTTGATAAGCGATGCGCGATAACCAGAGTAGTTCTACCCGCCATTAGTCGCTCTAAAGCATCTTGCACTTGACGCTCGGATTCAGAATCGAGTGCCGAGGTTGCCTCATCCAAAATCAGAATAGGCGCATCTTTGTAGATGGCTCTCGCGATGGCTAAACGCTGACGCTGACCACCAGATAGACGGTTACCATTATCGCCAATTTGAGTATCAATTCCTTCAGGCATTTCTTTTATAAGCCCAGATAAATTTGCAGCCTCAAGTGCCTCTATTACGCGCCCACGGTCAATACCCTCTAGACCTACAGCACCATATGCAACGTTTGCTGCAATGCTGTCATTAAATAAAATGACATCCTGACTCACGAAAGCAATTTGTTTACGCACATCCGCAAGCACAATGTCTTCAAGTGGAATGTCATCCAAGAAAATTTGTCCACTAGTAGGCTTAAAGAAGCGTGGCAATAAATTGACCAGCGTAGATTTACCACCGCCAGACGGGCCAACAAAGGCGACCACTTCCCCAGGTTTGATATTTAAATTCACGCCAGTGAGGGCATCTTTACGCCCCGCCTCTTGCTGATAAGAGAAGCCAACATCTTCAAATCGGATTCCACCCTTAGCTTTCACCAAGGACTTCATATTTTCCTTGCGGGACTCATCCTCTTCAAAGGGTTGATCCATGAGCGAGAAAATCATTTCTGCTGCAGTTAAGCCGCGCTGCAAGGGTTGATTAATATCGGCCAAATGCTTAATCGGCGAAATCACCAACATCATTGCAGTAATGAAAGAGGCAAAGCCACCGACTGTAGTGCCTTCAGAAGATGATTGCATTAAAGCAATTACCAAGACGATCGATAGCGCCATGGAAGCAATCAACTGAGTGATCGGCTGATTCAAGCCTCCAGCTACCGCCGACTTCAAGGCAAATTGACGAAGACGATCGGCTTTTTCCATAAAGCGGCGCATCTCATATTCTTCAGCACCATGCACCTTCACGATCTTGTACCCAGCGGCAGATTCTTCAACAATGTAAGCCAACTCACTAGTGAGAGTCTGCTGCTCGCGATTTAAAGCTCGCAAGCGTTTATTAATCTTGCTCATGATGAAAGCAATAATCGGGAAAATAATCAAGACCACTAATGTCAGTTGCCAATTCAAATAAATGAGGTAACCAATTAAGCCAACTACAGTAAGCGAATCACGCACCAAGCTGATTAACATGCCACCCATGATGGAGAGAACGTTATTCACCTCAAAAACAACTGCATTAATTAAATTAGATGCCGAGTTTTTCTGAAAAAAAGTAGTGGATGCATTAAGGAGTGTTTGGAACATCTGCTGACGCAATTTAAGTAAGACAGAATTAATAACGCGAGTCAGCAAATAATTTGAAAGGAACTGGGCTAAGCTACGGACAAGGGCCAATCCGACCAAGAAAACTGGCACCTGCCAGAGCTTGTTATCCATCTGACCAGTGAAACCACGGTCTAGCAAAGGCTTCATTAGGGCGGGAATGGAAGTTTCGGCGCCAGCGACCAGCGCCATGGCCAATAAAGAGCCAATAATCAAGCCGATATGGGGCTTGAGATACTGAATTAAGCGATTTAGGGCGGTACGGTCTTGAGCATTCATATAATGAATTATGCCCACCTTATCCGTCATACTCATCACTCGCAATGAAGAGGCCAATTTGGCCGATTGTTTGGCCTCCCTAGAGGGGATTGCCCAGCAAATCGTGGTGGTTGACACCAATAGCACCGATAACACTCTAGAGATCGCCAAAAATCATGGGGCCATCATTAGCCAACCAGCCGATTGGCCTGGATTTGGGCCTCAAAAGAACCGTGCCTTAGAGCTAGCCACTGGTGACTGGGTGCTCTCCTTGGATGCGGATGAGCGACTGACCCCCGCCCTCAGAAGTGAAATTCTGACGGCCATCCATCATGCAGCCCATGTTGACTGCTTTGCAATTCCACGTCTATCTTGGTACTGCGGGCGCTTTATTCGCCATTCTGGCTGGAGCCCCGATTATGTTGATCGGCTATTTAAGCGGGGAACTGCTCGCTTCTCAGACGATCTAGTTCATGAACGACTGATTCCGAATGGGCAAGTAGCGAAGTTGGAAAATCCCATGTTGCACTACAGCTTCATGAACTACTCACAAGTGTTGCAAAAGTTAGATCGCTACTCAACTGCATCAGCAGAGCAGGCATTTTCAAAAGGCAAAGAAAGTAGCCCATTAAAAGCGGTACTTCATGGCGTCTGGGCCTTTACTCGAACCTACTTTATACGCCTTGGTTTTTTAGATGGTCCTCAGGGCTTTGCCTTAGCCATCTCCAATGGACAAGGAACCTACTATCGCTATATGAAGCTGTGGCAATTGCATCAAGAAGCTGCACATCACCAACATCACAGTAAATGATCTCAGTACTTTTAGCGACCTACAACTGGCCGCAAGCCCTCAAACTATGTCTTGAGTCACTCAGCACTCAAACTGATTTAGATTTTGAAATCATTATTGCTGATGACGGCTCTACCTCGGATACCAAAGAACTTATTGAAGCATCACGGAAGCATTTGCCAATCACAATGACACATCTTTGGCAAGAGGATCGGGGATTTCGTAAGACCAGCATTCTCAATCAAGCAATCCAGGCAGCGCGTGGTGACTATCTTGTATTTTTAGATGGTGACTGTCTTGTACAGCCAGACTTTATCGCTCAGCATCGAGCCTTGTCTCAGGCGAAGCACTTGGTAACAGGTAGCCGCGTCTTACTGAACGACGAGCTCAGCAAGCAACTTCTCTCTTGGTCTCATTGGGACTTTAAGAAATTCAGCAACAACTTATTGAGCTATCGACTATCCGGCGGCATCAATAAGTACTGGCCTCTCAAAATCAAATTAGGCGATGGCGCCTGGCGCAACTACAAGAAATTTGTGTGGCGCCGTATAAAAGGCTGCAATATGGCCTGCTGGAAAGCTGATGCCCTAGAGATTGGCGGCTTTGATGAGAGTATGACTGGTTGGGGGCATGAAGATGCTGATTTTGTTTTCAGACTACAAAACAGGGGTTTGATTCGTAAATCTGGATCTTGGGCGACTGAAGTGCTACACCTCTACCACCGTATTCATGATCAATCCAATGCAGCAGAAAATGCGCGGCGCGTCCGTGAAAAAATTCTGGCTAAAGCTCAGTAGGATTGAGTTACATTAGCCCCATGACTGCATTCTCAGCACTAAAGCCTAAAAAAGTTTTATTTATTGCGACTCGCCAAATTGGGGATGTCCTTGTCACAACGCCTCTCATTTCACAAGCACGTCAACTGTGGCCCAATGCTGAGTTTCACTTTTTGGGCTACCGCGATAAGCTCGATATGCTCAAAGGTAATCCTGATATTGCCCAAACAATCGAAACTTCAGACCGCCCTAAACTCAAAGAATATCTCTCCTTATTCTTTAGACTCTTTCAACGTTACGACTTAGCGATAATCACACAACCTAGTGATCGCGCGTATTTCTATGGCTTAGCCGCCGCCCATCGGCGAGTTGGCGTATTAGGCGGTCACCCTCAAGGTCTCACAGAGCAAGATAAAGCTAAGCAAAGCAAAAGTGATAAGCAAAATGCCTGGAAGAAGGCTATTTGCCTGCATACAGTTGATGTAGATTATTTTGCACAACATGTGATTACAGAAAAGCTTCGCCTGCTTGAAATTTTTTATCAGAAACCTCAAGAGTTATTTAGCAAGCCAATCTCAGTGACAGCGCCAGCTGGTGATCCCATCACCCCGACTATTGCAGGCCAACTTCACTCACCCTATATTGTGATTCATCCTGGGCCATTGACAGCCTACAAACGATGGCCGCTAGCATATTGGCAATCCTTACTGACGTGGATTGCAGAACAAGGTTGGCAAGTTGTGCTGAGCGCATCCCCCGCCAAGCAAGATCTACAACTCAACAAAGACATTATTTCCCTGCTTGATGAAAAGACGCGGAGCCACGTTATTGATACCGCAGGCTTACTCTCCATTCCGCAAGCGGGTACTCTGATTCGTGGGGCGATAGCCTATGTTGGAGTAGATACCTCCATTACCCATCTAGCAGCGGCATGCAATACACCCACCATTGCCTTATTTGGTCCAACACCACCTAGCAACTTTGGTCCATGGCCTAATGGCTTTATTGGCATGCAACCTTACCAATTAAGGGCTCGCTCGCAAACAGTTGGCAACGTCACCATCCTACAAGGGCCTGGTGAATGCGTTCCCTGCCGCAAAGCAGGCTGCGAAGACCGCGCGAGTAGCAATAGCGAATGCTTGGATCTCTTAGAGCCAAATCAAGTGATTGCAGCGCTTCAAGCGACTAAAAATAAATAAGGCGCTCTCAGTAGTTTGGATGCTGCTAATTTATTGGTACTGAACCTGAACGGTGTTAGTTTGTTTGGCGGCCAAAATTTGATTCAAGCTATGCAAGCAAGCATCATCTGGATAGATGCGCAACTCTTCAGGGAATTGCATCAAGCAGGCTCCACCACTAGTAGTGACTGCAGCCGTAAGCATCAAACCCTTTAAGCCTTCGCTGGCACTTGGCATAGAGGCCGCAGCAGGACCCAACTTGGGATCTCGTACTCGATTACTCATTAAGTAAGGCCCAATTTGGCTACGCAAGGATTTGAGATCAATCGCTGAATCGATCGACAGATGGATATTGCGTGCAAAACGCATGCGCGCTCCAGTGATATCCATCACTGCCTCAGACACAATGCGCATTCCACCAGAAAACTTGTCGGGAGTAACGTTAACTTTCGCTACCAGTAATTCATCTTCTTTGAGCCAAGAACGATTCGGCTCGTAGACCTCACTATAGAGGGTCACCTCAATGGCAGCAGTTCCATCGTCAATCGTTGCAATCATCATACGACCACGCTGACCAGTCAGCATTCGAGCGGAAGTGATAATCCCGGCAATCAACTGATCCTTACCTTCTGTCACTTTAGCCAATGGCTGGCGAATGAAATGCGCAGTCTCTTCGCGGTAAGCGTCGAACATGTGGCCAGTGAGACAAAGGCCTAGAGAGCTTTTCTCATCCTGAAGGCGTTTCTTTTCAGACCAGACTGGTTCGCGCACCAACTCTGGCAAGTGGCGATCTTCTTCCCCCGCCATCTCAAATAAACTCACTTGATTGATTGAGGCTTCGGCTTGTTCGGCAGCTTCAATTGCCCGCGCAAGAGAAGCCAATAAAGTAGATCGAATATCGTAAGGATTGCCACCCGCAGGGATAGAGTCCTTATACAAACTATCAAAGGCACCTGCACGCATTAAAGCTTCAATCGCTCGACGGTTCACCTGCCTACGATCAACGCGTGCACAGAAATCAAATAAATCTTTAAATGGGCCGCCCGCCTCTCGCGCTTTCACAATTACTTCAATAGCAGCTTCACCCGTACCCCTTACGGCACCTAAACCATAACGAATATGGCTAATTGGAGAATCAGGGGCGGCATCTGGTGCACGTAGTGGAGTAAATACATAAACGCCAGTATTGATATCTGGCGAGAACACCCGAATATTATTCGCCAAACAATCGTCATATAGGACCTTCACCTTATCGGTGTCATCCATTGCGAGGGATAAGTTGGCCGCCATAAATTCTGCTGGGTAATAAGCCTTTAGCCAAGCAGTTTGATAGGCTAAGAGCGCGTAGGCAGCAGCATGAGATTTATTAAATCCATAGCCAGCAAAGCGCTCCATCAAGTCATAAATCTCATTGGCCTTGCCTTCAGTAATACCGCCGGCCTTTGCACCATCACTAAAAATCTTGCGATGCTGCGCCATCTCTTCAGGCTTCTTCTTGCCCATCGCTCGACGCAACATATCCGCGCCACCAAGTGAGTAGCCGCCGATCATCTGCGCCATTTGCATGACCTGCTCTTGGTAGACCATGATGCCGTAGGTTTCTTGCAGAACAGGTTCAATACGCGGATCTGGATACTCTACTTTTTGACGTCCGTGCTTACGCTCAATAAAGTCGGGGATCAAATCCATTGGACCTGGTCGATAGAGTGCAACGAGCGCAATAATATCTTCGAAACGATCGGGCTTAGCTTCACGAAGCATGCCTTGCATGCCGCGACTTTCTAGCTGAAAGACAGCGACAGTATTCGCATTTTTTAAAACTTCAAAAGCTTTTTCATCATCGAGAGGAATTTCACCGATATTCCAATCCTTACGATCAGCGTGCAGCGCCTTAATCCACTTCTCAGCTGCCGCCAAAATAGTGAGCGTCGTCAAGCCCAAGAAGTCGAACTTCACCAGGCCGATAGCCTCTACATCATCCTTGTCAAACTGACTAATAACGGAACCACTCTCTTGATCTTTTGAGTCTTTTGCTTCTTGTGTATAGAGTGGACAAAAATCTGTCAAGCGGCCAGGGGCAATCAGTACACCACCCGCATGCATACCCACGTTACGGGTCATGCCTTCTAACTGTTGCGCAAGAGATAAAAGCTGGCGCACTTCATCTTCATTCTTTTCGCGCTCGCCTAATTGCTTCTCTTCCTTCTTAGCCATTTCAATAGTCATGTACTGACCTGGCTTATTCGGAATCAGCTTGGCAATACCATCAACGAAGTTATAGCCTTGTTCAAGCACGCGACCCACGTCACGAATCGCCGCTCTTGCCGCCATGGTTCCAAAGGTAGCGATTTGACTGACCGCATCTTTTCCGTATTTATCTTTTACGTACTGAATAACGCGGTCGCGCCCATGCTGGCAAAAGTCAATATCAAAGTCGGGCATCGATACCCGCTCAGGATTTAAGAAGCGCTCAAAAAGTAAGTTGTAACGTAGCGGGTCAAGATCGGTAATACCGAGTGAGTAAGCAACTAAAGAGCCAGCACCAGATCCTCGACCCGGACCTACTGGCACGCCATTATTTTTTGCCCAGTTAATGAAATCAGCAACAATCAGGAAGTAACCCGGAAAACCCATCTGAGCGATGGTCTTTACCTCAAAGACGAGGCGCTCGTGATAACGAGCCTCTTCCTTAGCACGCTCTTCTGGATCGGGGAAATTGCGCGCCATATGGCGCTTCAAACCAATCTCCGATTGCTGCAATAAATAATCGTCGAGCGTAATACCAGGCGGTGTTGGGAAGTCCGGTAAACGCGGCTGACCCAAAGTTAAAGAGAGATTACAACGTTTGGCAATCTCCACCGAATTAGCCAGTGCAACGGGTAAATCCGCAAAGCGCTTTTCCATCTCTTCTTGAGATAAGAAATACTGCTCTTCATTAAACTTCTTAGTACGACGAGGATTACCTAAGAGCTCACCCTCCGCGATACAGACACGTGCCTCATGCGCTGTGAAATCACTTCGCTGCATAAACTGCACAGGATGTGTTGCAACGATAGGTAAATCCAACTCGCTAGCAAGATGACAGGCAAGCTGGAGCTGCTTTTCATCCTGGGGATGGCCGCCACGTTGCACTTCAATGTAAAAAGTTTTCGGAAATAATTTTGCCCAATGCTGAGCAGCCTCTTTAGCTTGGTCTTCTTGGCCTGCTAAGAGCGCAGCACCCACATCACCCCAGCGTCCGCCAGAGAGAGCAATTAATCCATAAGCGAGTGTTCTGTTTACCGCTTTATCTTCAGCTTTGGAAGCGGGCTCACTAAACCATTTGAGATCCACTTCAGCTCGACCACGAGATTGATTCTCTAGGGAGGCCTTACTCAATAACTGACAAAGATTGAGATAGCCAGAGTGGTTTTGAACTAGGAGCAATAAGCGATGTGGTTGGTCTGGGTCCTGGGGGTTACTGATCCAAACATCCGCACCCGCAATTGGCTTAATTCCGCTTGAGCGTGCAGCACTATAAAAACGGACCAAGCCAAATAAATTACTCAAATCGGTGAGCGCCAGAGCCCCCATGCCATCTTTTTCGGCCGCAGCTACCGCATCATCGATGCGAACGACACCATCCGTAATTGAAAATTCGGAATGGACGCGTAGATGAACAAAACGGGGTGAAGCCATGAGATCATTTTAGCTGTGCCGAATCTAAAAAACCCCCCATCCCCAGTTGACGGCTATCGCGGGCGATTTGCCCCCTCGCCTACTGGCCCGCTTCACGCAGGATCCTTGGTTGCCGCCCTTGGAAGCTGGTTAGATGCACGTAAAAATAACGGTAAATGGCTGCTCAGAATCGAGGATTTAGACACCCCCCGCTGCATCCCAGGGTCGGATCAAGAAATCATGCGCCAGCTACTTGCCTGCGGCCTCAGCTGGGATGAGGAGCCAACGTGGCAATCCCAGCACCAAAGTCGCTATAAAAAGGCTTTAGAACGCTTAAATGGGCTTCAAACCATCTACCCCTGCAACTGCTCTCGGCAAAGCATTGCAAATACCCTGGAGGCTCGCGGCGTACTTACCCCCCGCAATCAAGAAATGGTCTACCCAGGAAGTTGCCGCCCCCAAAAAATACCCGTACATGAAAATAAAACCATCTTCTCTACCGAAATAGCTTGGAGACTCGCCCTTCCACCGAGACTTAAGCTGCAGTTTGAAGATCTAGCTCTAGGCAAGCAAAGTCAAAACCTCAATCAAGAAGTGGGGGATTTTGTATTACGTCGTCGGGATGGCGTGTTCACCTATCAACTCGCGGTAGTGGTCGATGATGCCGAGCAAGGCATTACTCACATTGTGCGTGGCGCAGATTTACTGAACAACACAGCACGACAAATTTATCTACAAAGCGTCTTGGGGTATGCAACTCCGAGCTACTTGCACCTACCGCTTGTGCTGGATCAGCATGGCGAAAAACTCAGCAAGCAAACGTTAGCGAGCGCCATTCATACCGAGAATTCGCAGCAAGCTTTACAAGCATTACGTAAAGCTGCAGAGCATTTAGGATTGAGAGATCTTCCCGATGGGAAAGATATTTCGATTGCTGAGTGGCTATTGGCAGCCACTCAGGCCTGGAATAGAAAAATTACTTTTTCTTAAAGCCGCCGAGCAAAGCACCAACAGCCGGCCTTGCAGGCGTAATCCCGACTTTTTTCTCCTCAGGGTTTACGGCCTCTGGGGATGACTGAGATGCAGCACTAGGCTCATAAGGCTTATAGAAAAATGGGTCGGACATTTTTGCTGGCGCATCTGATCTTGATGAACTTCTGCTGGGCGCAAAGCTAGGGCTACCCTCAGGTAATGGCTGAATATCTAACTTGCGCTTCATCAACTTTTCGATATCGTCGAGTAAGCGTTTTTCACTGGCATCGACCAATGCAATCGCATCACCCTTACTACCCGCACGACCCGTACGACCAATGCGATGAATGAAGTCTTCCGCATTAAACGGCAACTCATGATTGATAACACAAGGCATTGATGGAATATCTAAACCACGTGCAGCCACGTCAGTTGCAACCAAGGCTTCAATCGCGCCGGACTTAAATGCATCTAAAGTAAGAGTGCGCTCACCCTGACTTTTATCGCCATGAATCGCGCCAGCTTTAATACCATCACGCTCTAAGGAGCGCGCCAAGCGGGCGCAACCTAAACGGCTATTGGTAAAAATGATGCATTGACGAGATAAGCCTTGACGAGTGCGTGCCTCAAGCACTTTCACAATCGCACGTTGCTTATCAGCACTAGATACCATGTGCACCACTTGCTTGACAGTATCTGCAGCAGCATTTTGGCGCGCCACTTCAACAGTGACTGGTGTACGCAAATAACTTTGCGCTAATTTTTTAATTTCAGGTGAGAACGTTGCTGAGAACAAGAGTGTTTGGCGTTGCGCTGGAATCAAATCAATGATGCGCTGCAAGTCAGGCAAAAAGCCCATATCGAGCATGCGGTCCGCTTCGTCCAATACGAGAATCTCTACTTGAGAGAGGTTGGCTACCTTTGAGCCAATGTGGTCAAGTAGGCGTCCTGGGGTGGCAATCAAAATCTCCACGCCACCACGCAATATGGCAACTTGCTCTTTCATATCTACGCCACCGTAAACCACGGCAGCACGCAGATCAGTGTGCTTGGAATAGCTCGCCGCATTCTCAGCAACCTGAACGGCCAGCTCACGCGTCGGCGTTAGTACTAAAGCACGGATCGGATGACGAGCAGGCGAAGCACTACTACTCGCATGACGCAGAATCTTTTGAATAATTGGCAACACAAAAGCAGCCGTCTTACCGGTACCCGTTTGGGCTGCGCCCATCAAATCGCTTCCTGCCAATACGTGCGGAATGGATTGCGCTTGAATCGGAGTTGGGGTGTTGTAACCCTGCTCAGATACCGCTTTTTGAATCTTTGGATCTAAGCCAAAGTCAGCAAAGGTAATTGTTGCTGGGGTGGCGCTGCTTGGAGCAGCGCCGGTAGGAGAATTTATTTCAGGAACAGTATTTGTCAAGGTAACTTACAGAATGGCTGCAATGCCGGCCTTCGCGGTTTCGGCATCCTCAGTCGATTTAACGCCGGAAACGCCGACTGCGCCGATGGTAAACCCATTTACCTCGATATTGACGCCACCCTCTAACATGCCCGAAATATGTGGGGCAGATAAAAAGGAAATGCGTCCGTTATTAATAATCTCTTCATAAACACGGCTCTCGCGTTTGCCCATTGCAGCAGTACGCGCTTTTTCTTGAGCAATGTATGCAGACACAGGTGCGCAACCATCGCGACGAGTTAGACCCAACAAGTGGCCGCCATCATCACAAACAGCAATCGTTACTGCCCAGTTATTTGCTGCAGCATGCTTATCCGCTGCATCCAAAATCTTTTGAACATCAGCCTGGGTTAAATAGGGTTTAGTTGCCAACATGTGAAATCTTTCTGTCTCGAATAAGTTTTATTTGATGAAAGTACTATCTATATAAGTACTTGAATTATAAGGGGTGTGAGCCAATTGATCCACCTGCCGACACCCCATTTACGCCCAACTTACTGATTATTTTAGAAATTCTTGGGCGGCAACAACACCGCTTGCCTTGGGCTTATAGCCCATCGCACCCAAACTCATCTCCACTCCACTGAGCGCAGCCATCAGACTGAGCTCATTGCAGTCACCTAAATGACCGATACGGAAGGCCTTTCCTTTAATTTTTCCAAGGCCTGTACCTAGGGATAAATTGAACTTCTCCAGAGCATGCTTACGCAGAATATCTGCATCCATACCTTCTGGTGTAGCAATACAAGTGAGTACTGGCGAGTAGCAATCTTGATCTTGACACTGGATTTCTAAGCCCCACGCATTCACCGCTTCACGACAAGCTGCCGCTAAACGTTGATGACGAGCAAAGATCGTATCCAAACCTTCGGCCATCATCATATCGATAGCTTCATGTAAGCCGTACATTAAATTCGTGCTCGGAGTCGTTGGCCAATAACCTGTTTTATTGGACTCCAAGATTTCATCCCAAGCCCAGTAGGCCTTGGACATCTTATTCGTTTTACTGACTTCAATCGCCCTTGCAGACAGAGCATTAAAACCAATGCCCGGAGGCAACATCAAGCCTTTTTGTGATCCCGATACAGTAACGTCGGCACCCCATTTGTCATGCTCATAGTCCGCAGAACCTAAGCCAGAAACGGTGTCCACCAACAGCAAGGCTGGGTGCTTGAGAGAATCAATCGCCTTACGAACCGCAGCAATATTGGAAGTAACACCAGTAGAGGTTTCGTTATGGACAACACACACTGCCTTGATTTCATGTCCAGTATCTTTGCGTAAACGCTCTTCAATAACCGATGCGTCAACACCCCAGCGCCAAGTATCTTGGCCAGGCTTAGTGACTACCTCAACATCCAAGCCCAGACGCTTACCTAGAGCGCGCCATAAATTAGCAAACTGGCCAGTTTCGTAAAAGAGCACCTTGTCGCCAGGATTCATCACGTTGACCAAAGCACCTTCCCAGGAACCCGTTCCAGAGGCCGAGTAAATAATCACTGGCTGCTCGGTCTTAAAAATCTTTTTAATGCCATCCAAAACCTTGAGACCAAACTGGCCAAATTCAGGTCCACGATGATCAATTGTTTGGTAGCTGATAGCCCGCAAAATGCGTGATGGCACTGGGCTTGGGCCAGGGATGTGTAAGAAATGACGCCCTGAGAGGTGGTTATCTAGTTTTAGCATGCTGAGTCTCACTTGGTTTTTGTAGTTAATCTTGCAGGCCAGTGTAAGGCACTTTTTGCTAATTTACAATTTTGTATGCAAAATATTTATAAAATAATTAAAAAATAAGCCTTTTATAGCGTTATTTATAGCTATTGATAGGTTATAGTAAATATGTATACAAAATTAAGGCATTTCAAATGATGCTCACAACGCCAGCAAATACGCAAAACCTGCATGAAGCTACTTTCTTAAAGCTCAGAGCTTTACTGGTGGAAGGCGCCATTACGCCGGGAAGCAAGCTCAACGAACGGGAACTGGCAGAACAGCTCAATGTGTCACGCACCCCTATTCGCGAGGCAATTCGACGTTTAGCCGCTGATGGCTTAGTTGAGCTGATTGCAAACCGCGGAGCGATTGCAGTGCAACTCAGCCGGGATGACATCCTGCATACCTTTGATGTGATTGCGAATTTAGAGGGCTACTCTGGGGAGTTAGCAGCACAAAACATAAACGATCAAGCGCTCATTGAGCTTGAAGCACTCCAATATGAAATGATGGCATCGTATGCTCGTAGAGATCTCTCGAGCTACTACCGACTGAATCTCAGGATTCATCAAGCTATTAATCAAGCAGCCAATAATCCTGTCTTAAGTCAGCTATTTACCCAAGTGAATGCCCGTATTGAGGCGCTACGCTTTCGCTCGAACCAAGATGGCGTGAAATGGGAAAAGGCTGTTGGTGAACATCAAGAAATGTTAGATGCATTAAAGGCTCGCGATAGCGTGCGCATGCGTAAAGTCATGATGCAACACGTCATGAATAAGCGCGATGTTGTTATTCAATTAGTTGACTCAGAATCCAAAGAGAAAGTTGCAGCATGAACAAGCCACTCGATTTACCGCTTCCAGAATTCGTTGCTAATAAGGCAGAGTTAGCCAAGCGCCTCAGGCAAGAAACCTCCGGTGAAGTGATGACCGACATGGCTAGTCGCGGACGCTATGCAACAGATGCCTCAATTTATCAAGCGATGCCAGTTGCCGTCTTTGTTCCTAAAACAGCTGAAGACATTGCAACAGCCATTCAGATTGCAGCTGATCTAGGGGTTCCAGTGCTGCCACGCGGAGGTGGTACTAGTCAGTGCGGGCAAACCACTGGCACAGCACTCGTGATCGACAATACAAAATACTTTCGCAAACTCTTACATGCTGATCCAGAAAAAGCAACCGCAGTGGTTGAGCCTGGAATTGTTTTAGACCACCTGAATGCTGCACTCAAACCCCATGGCCTTTGGTACCCAGTAGATGTCTCCACTGCTGGCCAGGCAACTATCGGTGGCATGGCAGGTAATAACTCTTGTGGAAGTCGCTCTATTGCCTATGGAAACATGGTTCACAACGTTTTAGGAATTGATGCTTGGCTAGCTAATGGGCAAGTAGCGAGCTTTGGGAATTACGCCAATAGTTCTGGCGCTGCAAAACAACTGGGTGATTTTGTAAAAGGCCTTGCCAATACACTTCAACCAGAAATCGAAGCACATTTCCCGAAAGTATTGCGTCGTGTAGCTGGATACAACCTTGATGTCTTTCATCCGCAAAGTGAGCGTCCATACACTCAAGACGGTAGCGTCAATTTAGCGCACCTCCTAGTTGGTAGCGAAGGTACTTTGGCTTATTTCAAATCACTTGAACTTAAGTTGGCGCCATTGCCGCAACATAAAGTACTTGGAGTAGTGAACTTTGCAAGCTTCTTCAAGGCGATGGATAGTGCGCAGCATATCGTCAAACTTGGGCCTACTGCAGTTGAGTTAGTCGATCGCACCATGATTGACTTAGCACGCCACAACCCAAGCTTTAAGAAAACAATTGAGACCGCACTCATTGATGCTAGCGGACCCACTCCTGAGGCAATTCTATTGGTCGAGTTTTCCGGCGAGGCGCACGCGCCCTTGCTCGAGAAATTAAAGTCATTACAGAGTTTGATGGGTGACCTAGGCCTGCCAGGATCGGTAGTGGCTATGCCTGATGCTGGTTTGCAAAAGAACCTGTGGGAAGTACGCAAGGCTGGCCTGAACATCATGATGAGCTTGAAGGGTGATGGCAAGCCAGTGAGCTTTATCGAAGACTGTGCAGTCCCACTAGAGAGTCTTGCTGAATATACCCAAGCGCTCACAGATGTATTTTCTAAATATGGTTCACGGGGTACTTGGTATGCGCATGCTTCAGTAGGCACCCTTCATGTGCGCCCTATCCTAGACATGCGCCGTGATGGCGCACAAAAAATGCGTGCGGTTGCTGAAGAAGCATCTGCATTAGTACGCAAGTACAAAGGTGCCTACAGTGGTGAGCACGGTGATGGACTCTGCCGTGGCGAATGGATCTCCTGGCAATTTGGGCCCAAGATTACCGAAGCGCTTGCAGAGATTAAGCACGAGTTTGATCCAAACGGATTATTTAATCCCGGCAAGATTGTTAACCCACCAAAGATGGATGATGCGAGCAACTTCCGCTTTCCACCAAGCTATAAGGTCATTCCGCTACAACCCGCTTTAGATTGGTCTGCTTGGAATGTACAAAATAATCCTGTGACCGAAGAGGCCAGTGCGCCTGGAACCGGTGGCGATCCAGCGATGGGTTTTGCTAAAGCAGTGGAGATGTGCAACAACAATGGACACTGTCGCAAGTTTGATGCAGAAGTGATGTGCCCAAGCTATCGCGTGACTCGTGATGAAAAGCATCTCACCCGTGGTCGCGCTAACACCCTTCGTCTCGCACTTTCCAATCAACTGGATATCCAAGATGAAAGCTCACCCCTTGGTAGTGATGCCATTAAGGAAGTGATGGAACTCTGCGTCAGCTGCAAGGCTTGCCGCCGTGAATGCCCTACCGGTGTCGATATGGCAAAGATGAAGATTGAGTTTTTATCAGCATACAAAAAGCGAGTTGGACATACGATGCGTGATCTGGCAGTTGCCTATTTACCTAAATATGCGCCCATCATTAGTAGCATTCCTGGTTTGCCTGCACTACTCAACCTTCGGAATCACATGGCGCCACTTGCTAAATTGCAAGAATGGGTCATGGGCATTTCTGCTCAAAGAAGCTTGCCGATCTGGAAAGCCAAAACATTCTGGAGTAATCAAGGCGCGATTGCACCCTATCAATTTACGCCAGCAGAACTTAGTACAGCAGGCGTAAATGGCAATAAGGGCGTGGTGCTCTTGGCTGATACCTTTAACGCCTACTTTGAAGATGAAAACTTGCAGGCGGCACTGGCTGTTCTAAAGGCCGCTGGCTATCGTGTTCACATTCCACAAAAGAGCTTAGAGAAACAAAAAGCACCAGCAGGTTCAAACAACACCTGCTCGAAAGAATTTTGTTGTGGTCGCACCTACTTAGCTGCTGGTATGGTGGATAAAGCCAAAGCCAGCTTAGATGAATTAGTAAATCATTTAGCTCCGTTTGCAGAAAAAGGTGTTCCGATTATTGGTCTCGAGCCCTCCTGTCTTTTCACCCTCAAGGATGAAGCTTTAGTCATGGGCTTTGGTGAGCGCGCTGTGACCGTAAGCAAACATGTACAACTCTTAGAGGAATTCCTGGCTAGCGAAGCCAAGAGTGGAAAGCTCCAGCTTCAATTAAAACCAGCCTCGCGCCCAGTGCTATTTCATGGGCATTGCCATCAAAAATCATTTGCGGCTGTAACGCCGGCTATAGAACTTCTAAAGCTCATCCCGAATGCCGAGCCTAAGCTCATTGAGTCCTCTTGTTGCGGCATGGCAGGTAGCTTTGGCTATGAAGCGGAGCATATTGAAGTATCAAAGCAAATGGCAGAAGCCAGCCTCTTGCCAGCAATTCGTAAGGCACCAGATAGTTGGGTGGTTGCGGATGGGACAAGCTGTCGTCATCAGATTGCTGATGGCACACAAAGAGACGCCGTACATATTGCCAAAATTTTGGCCGCCCATCTCTAAACTCAGTTACTGAATAATTTGCTCAGCGCATCACGCCGTAAGCCAGCATCAACAGCGTTCCAGTCAATAAGGCTGGAACGAGGCGACGTGTTGGCTTAGAAACCATTACGCCAATACTGAGAACACAAATCAGAATCCGAATCCAGATGGGGACGGTTGCTAAGAGGCCAATAGGCATCAAAACCATTCTGACAACTAGAGCTGCGACCATCGCATAAGTCACCGCTGCAAGCCAACGAAAGATTTCGCTCTCTTGATTAATTTTTTTGGCGAGTAAAACGCCAATTGCTCGGCAAAAGTATGTGCCGATTGTGGCGCCAGCTAAGGCAATCCATAAACCCCAGCCTTGAAGAGCGGTATTCATTAACCTATTACCCCTGCTTTCTTACGCAATACTTTGCGATCGAATAAGTAGGCAACCGTTCCCGCCACTAAGCCGGTAGTCAGCAAGCTCGTATCGCGATCCAAAATAAAGAAAAATGGCCCGAGAATAAATCCCAATCCGATAGCAATGCGATTAATCCAAGGCCCTACTTCAGTAAACGTGAGCAAAAAGAATAAAGGGTTGATGAATACCAAACCCAAGGTGATAGCCGGCGGCACCATGCCTGCCAGAAAATAACCCAAAATAGTACCTGGCACGGAGATCAACCAACATAGCAAGCCAAGACCGATGAAATAGCTAGAGCGATGCTTAGCTTCGATAGTCTGAAACTCGCGCATAGAGATTGCCCATGCAGTCATTGCTAAAAGATGAACGGAAGCGTAAAGACTGTGATTACGATCTTTTTCATGAAGCTGAGGAAAGAGTGTCACCGTCATAGTGATAAAGCGCGTGGACGTTAAAGTCACCGCCAAAGCTATTGCAATCACCGATGATCCAGTAATCGCCATCTCCAACAAAACTACTTGACCTGGTAGCGCAAACATGAAGAAGCTGGTGGCTCCAGTAAACCAAACATCCATGCCATTGGTTTTACCCATCGCCCCAAATCCCACCATACCCGCAAATAAGACCATGGCTGGTGCCCCTGATGCATCCCGAATGCCAGCCCAAAAAGCATCACTGCGATTTTTAAAGCGCTGAGCTGCCGAACCCGCTAGAGCGATTTCACTAGGGTCTATATACGGTTGATCGGGGGATGACATAAAGTTATTGTAAGTGAGATGGGGTCAATATTTAATAAGCAGCCTCACAAGTCAAGCGCCCACTGAATGTGCTCGGCCACTAGGGCATCAGCCGAAGGTAAGGCGCTTGATAAACCCTCTCGGAGCAAGCATTTATCAACTTCAGGCACACCGTCATCGGCCAGAGCATTCCCCATCGCCACAGCCAAATTTCTACGCCAGCGGGAGTAGCCAATTCGGCGAATAGCGCTACCCTCATGGCGCTTCTCAAACTCATCCTTGGTCCAGGACCACAGTTGCAAGAGACTTGCCCTACCAAGACCATGTCGCTCAGCAAAGTCAGGCATGGCCGTACGTTGCGAAAATTTATTCCACGGACAAATCAATTGGCAGTCATCACATCCATAAATACGATTGCCCATCGCTCTACGAAATTCCACTGGAATGGCATCTGGATTTTCAATCGTCAAATAAGAAATGCAACGTCGCGCGTCTAATTGGTATGGAGCCGTAATTGCTTGCGTAGGGCATATATCAATACAAGATTGGCAGGTACCACAATGCGACTCTTCTTCTTGATCAATCGGTAGTGGAACATCGACCAAAATTTCACCTAAAAAAAATGTTGACCCAGATTCACGATTCAGTAACAGCGTGTGCTTACCACGCCAACCTAAGCCTGCCTTACGCGCCAACTCCACTTCCATCAATGGCGCTGAATCGGTAAATACGCGATAACCAAATGATCCAATCTGTTTTTCAATCCTCTGTGCAAACTCTTGCAAACGATTGCGCATCACCTTGTGATAATCACGCCCCCGTGCATACATGGAGACTATTGCTTGAGTCGGTTCGGCTAAGCGCTGCCACTCATGGTCAAAATCAATCGCAGGAGATAAATAGTTCATAGTGACGCAAATGACTCTGACAGCGCCTGGAACTAGCATGCCGGGATCAGAGCGTAAATCAGCATGTCTAGCCATGTATTCCATCTGACCATGATGGCCCTGCTCTAACCACTCGTGCAGCCTCTCTGTGGCTGATCCAAGATGGGTATCGGTGATGCGTAAGCCATCAAAACCCAATTGACGAGACTGCTCATTCAGCCATTCACGAAGATTGGCCTGGTCAACAGAGTCCGGGGTTTGGGAAGAAGTCATTAGGAATACAGAATGTAGCTTAATAATTGAATAAACTAGGCAAATGGCTCAGAATTCATTTACTCAACATTGTAGGCAAGAAGCAGATACGACTGCCTTGGCTCAAAACCTTGCTTCTAGTCTTAGCCAGTTGTTTCAAGCAGATCCTAGCACTCACCTGAATATCTCTTTGGAGGGCGATCTTGGAGCCGGTAAGACTACTTTTGCCCGCCACCTAATACAGGCCCTGGGATATGAAGGTCGAGTGAAGAGTCCGACCTATACCTTGTGCGAGCCTTATCCTCTTCAAATCAAGAGCGGCAAGCCAAGCACTGCAGCAAGCATCACCGCCCATCATTTTGACCTCTACCGTATGAGGGATCCCTTAGAGTGGCAAGAGGCTGGCTTTGCAGAGCATTTTGATGAGCCTGGATTCTGTTTAGTGGAGTGGCCTGAAAAAGCCGAGGGCACACTTCCCGCTTTTGATATTGAAATTCACCTCCTAGCTGGCGATGATGAGAATGCAAGAAACATCACTCTCCAAGGAAACTCAATCCAAGGTATGCATGCCCTAGAAAAGATGCGCACCCAATAAAGATGAGTAAGCCCCCTATTAATTCCTCCAGAAGAAGACATCTCAAAGCTTCAGCAAAAATGTTGGGCTTTATTCTCTTCTTCAGTGAGGCAGAGATTGCTTGGGGTGCCAAGATTTTAGGTGTGCGCATTTGGCCTGCAGAAGATTACACGCGCATTACGCTCGAATCCGACAAAGCATTGCCGATTACACAACAACTGCTTACCAACCCTGACCGTTTAGTAGTCGATGTTCAAGGCATGGAATTGAATTCCACCCTGAAAGACTTGGTAGCTAAGGTCAAGCCCAACGATCCATACGTTTCTCAAATTCGAGTGGGGCAATTTCAACCTGGCATGGTGCGCTTGGTTTTTGACCTCAAGGAGCCTGTAAAGCCTCAACTCTTCACGCTAGACCCCATTGCAGAATACCAATACCGCATGGTGCTCGATCTCTATCCAGCGACTCCGCCAGACCCCTTGATGGAATTGGTTAAAAGTAGTGCTCGGAAAGAAAGTGCGCTAGAAAAAGCGAATGAAGAGATTGATCTGATTGCGCAGTTTGCAACTAAGAAAGAAAGGGATGCCCCGAGAGCCCCAGTGGCTCAAGCGATTCCAGATGTAAAGCAGCCTGCTGCTCCAGCAAAACACAAGCGCCTTATCACCATTGCAATTGATGCAGGTCACGGCGGAGAAGATCCAGGTGCTATTGGCACAATGGGCTCCAAAGAAAAGCATGTTGTTCTCTCCATTGCTAAACGTTTACGCGACAAGATTGAGAATGACCCCTATATGCGTCCGTTTCTTACGAGAGATGGCGACTACTTTGTACCCCTTCATACTAGAGTGCAAAAAGCACGTCGCGTGGAAGCTGATTTATTTGTCTCGATTCATGCGGATGCCTTTATCGAACCAAGGGCAAAAGGCGCTTCAGTCTTTGCCTTATCTCAAATGGGCGCTAGCAGTACGACCGCACGCTGGATGGCCAACAAAGAGAATGCCTCCGACTTAATTGGTGGCATCAACATCAAAACCCAAGATAAGCAGCTTGCTAACTTATTGCTAGATATGTCTACAACCGCCCAGATCAAAGACTCACTTCAGGTGGGCACATCGATTCTGAAGCAAATTAGTGGATTTGCACCCCTGCATAAACCCAAAGTTGAGCAAGCTAGCTTCGCCGTTCTCAAGGCTCCAGATATTCCATCCATCCTGGTAGAGACTGCCTTTATTAGCAACCCACAGGAGGAGGCTCGTCTTAACGACGATGCCTACCAAGACCGGATTGCTGAGGCAATTTTGAGGGGAATTAGGGACTATTTCTCAAAAAATCCGCCAGTTGCCAGACGGGCAAACGCGTAACGCTCTTGTAACTACAAGGCGCAGAGGGAAAAGTCAGTAAACCGAGGGAAGCCAAACCAAGTTCTTGCTATAATTTCTGTCTTACTGGGTCGGTAGCTCAGTCGGTAGAGCAGCGGACTTTTAATCCGTTGGTCGCGAGTTCGAATCTCGCCCGACCCACCAGTTATACAAAGGGATCACAGCAATGTGGTCCCTTTTCTTTTGGTGATGCGGAATGTTGCTGTGACTGTTTGCAACAATAGATGATCTATTGGACCGTCTTGGGTGGGGATGTCAGGCGCTGGGACGAGACTGAGCTTCTCATAGGCGTCCTGTTTCGGGACGCTTAATATTGATTTGTCGGGTTAGCCGACAAATCAATATTGGGTCTATACCACTCTAAAAATACTCCACTAGACTCCATAAGCGCATGCTATAGACAATACTTAGTTAATAAGAACTGCTGGCGAAGGAGGGATGGAGCCAGGCACTTTACTGAGTGTAAGAATTTCAGAGAGCAAAATAAGCACTTCACGCGATCTACTTGCTCGGTCAGCGGGAATTGAATATGTATTACCACGATAGTTGACAACGGAAATTGGTCGAGTGGAATTATTATTTTTTAACACTTCAAATAATGGCACCGAAGAAGCATCATCATTTAAATCCTGAACTGTACTTGGGTTAGCTGCAAAATAGTCTGAATTTTTGATTTTGATTACTTTAGGGTTTGATTGAAGCTGCAGCGAAGCAATACTACCTAAGAAGGAATATATATTTCTGGGGGAGCGTAGCTTAATGGCAAGAGTATGCTTTCCATCGTGAGTAGCGCCGGGATTGGAAAGGTCACCAATAATATTCTGGGGGCGATCAGCATTTGCATAATGTGGATTACAAAATGCAGAATCAGTAAATTGTTTCTGCAAGTTTTCCTCTTTTTGGTTTTTTATCAAACACATTCTAGTAATGGGTGTAAAGCGGACAAACTCATACATGCGCGACTTATTCTTACCATCGGCAGGAACTAGCATGACATTAGGCATTTCGTAGAAAGGGGCAACCTTATCCAGGTTTTGCGATATGAAATCAAGATTCATGGGGCCAGATAAGACCTCCCTTCGAGTCACTACCTCAGTTCTGAGGCCGCTATCGATCAGACGATAGAGAGTGCGTTGAAACTCAGCATATTGAGGGCTCGTCGGATCATTATTCCAGCTCTGTATTACATTTCCATTACGATCACGAATCTGGACGTTTTCGATGACTAGAGAATACAAGATAGACTTTGGACCCGCATTGTTATTGGTAAGGTTGTTAATATCCTCCGGCTTTAGATCGCTTAAAAAAGACTGCATAAAAGACTGATTATCGAGCGATGATTGCGTAAAGTTAAAACTATTATTGACCCCCAAGCTGGCGTTTGGAGCATAGTATGTCCCTGCGTTCGCTGCAGAGGATGAGAAAAAACCTGAAACACTGGCAGGATTTGTACTCATGATGTTGGTCCCAATGCCTACCGATGCGCTAACTGAACCCGTTCCAATCACAGAAGGCATATCCAAAAAGCTCATTGGCAACTGCTCGGATGCTCTGATGACATTAATCAAAATATTATCGTTAGCATAGCTTTCTAATACCTCACGATATGAATTGGACATAGCCTGAAATGAAACTGACCCCGTCCCCGTCATGCCGCAACCAGTTACCAATACAGGTAGAGCTAACGCCAAACAAAATGACTTAATTGAGTAATTATTTCGTTGGATAGAATTCATAAAAACTCCTGAAATTTAATCTGATACATCCTTACAGCACACAAAAAAATAGTAGGCAATTAGAAATTGCGGCTACTTATAACCTTCCGCTTGTATGTCAAACATTTCTTTATACAAACCACCTCGCTGCATTAGCTCTGCATGGCTTCCAAAATCAATGATTGCTCCCTCGTCCAGAACGATAATGATGTCTGCCGTCCGAACCGTACTAAATCTATGGCTCACGATGACTGTTGCCTTGCCTCGGTGCCCATCGAAAACATTGTTAAAAAATTCCATCTCTCCTTTTGCATCAATCGCAGAAGTTGGCTCATCGAGAATTAGGAGATCGGATTGCCTGACAAGCGCTCTAGCAAGAGAGATGCGTTGCGACTCTCCGCCAGATAACTCAGAGCCATCTTCATACACATTGAGCATTCTCTGGTCGTATCCATGACGCAATTTATTAATGAAATTGTCAGCTCCAGCTTTTTTGGATGCCTCGCGTATGTCATCTATAGACAAAGCTTTATTGGTACCGAGACGGATATTTTCAGCAATACTTAAGTGCTCAATAAGGCTGAAATTCTGCATTAAGGTGCTAATGCGATCATAAAAAGAGTTGATCTCTAACGTTTTAATATCGCGACCATTTATTAAAATCTGACCACTGGTTGGTAAATACTGGCGCAGTAGGAGCTTCAAAATAGTAGACTTTCCGGCGCCATTTTTACCAACTAGAGCAATTCTGCTATCGCTCTTGATATCAAAGCTCACATTATTTAATAATGCTTTTTTTTCGTTCGGGTAATGAAAACATACATTTTTAAATTGAATATGCAAACTCTCTGATGATGGCAACTCAACAGTTCCATCCAAGATTAATGGTTTTGATTCTAGAATTACCCTTAAATTTTTAACCTCGATAAAGTTTTTATGGACACTTTGAATAGTGGAAGCTAGCGTATTTCCTGAGGATGTGCTTTGTTGCAACAGTCCACGCAAGAAAAGAAAGGCTTCTAAGCTTAGGGCCCCACTAATCGCCATACCCAAAAACCAGATATTAGAAAATAATTCGCCCGCAAGGCTTACAGACTCAGCTAGCGACAAACTAACGACGGAAACTTTAGTGGTCTGCAGTTCCTTGTTAAAAATTCTCTCTTTGTGATACTTCCAGATTTCAATGAGCTTAGTGTAGGAGCCTAGTAATCTAATTTCTGGCATGCGAGTTGGGTCAGTCAAAACCCAGCCTGTTCTTGACATAATGCGCCAGTCTTTATCATTTTGTGTTTCGTCATTATCTCGACGATGATTGATTTTTATCTGAACAATCAACAATGGCAAAAGCGCCACTATCATCACAAAACCAACAATGGGCGCTTTGACCGTTATTGTGATGATTGATATGAAAAAACCAAATGAAGAGGAAATAATATCTAAAAACTTACGCAGGATATCAATCACAGAGTCCTTGCCCATCATTGCCTTAGAAAGCTTTTGATTAAAAAGCTCTTCGTCAAACTGTGGTTGGCTAAGGGCATACACTTTTTCAGTCAGGCTTTGTTCGACAAATAACTGAAGAAGAAATTCGTACTTTGAGTTAACCAGCGCATTCAAACGACGAAAAATGATAGAAAAAATCGTGAGGGCCGCCATCAGTCCCAACCAGAAAAAAGCGGATGACTCTACGCCCCCTTCTTTAGAGATCAGCTTTGCCAATTCAGAGATAAAGTTGGCGGCTAAAAAAACTTGGGCAATAGGTTCGATACCCCTTATAACTGCGTCAAATACTTGCCAGACAATGAATCGTCGACCAGGTACAAGAGCTGTTCTAAAAGCCCATATATAAAAATCCAGTTTTTGTGACCCCAACACTTGAACCGTCGTCATATTACTTACTGCAATTACAGACATGAATATTGGGGAAATGGTTAAAACTTAACGCCCATTTCACATGAGAAAGAATCTTCACCATAAGTTTTCGAATCCAGTCAAAACCCAGTTACACCCCACATCTTTTGTTGCGGCAACAGCAGATTCACTTAATATCTTTTCATTTGAAGTATCAGATCTAACTTTCGCACGAGGCCCTTTCTGTTCACCAATCCAAGAAACTGCTGCTACGGCCGTATACCGTCCACTTTCTTTTCTTATCATGGATAAATTGAGGCTGCCCTCTACAACTGCAAGCAAATGTCGATGTACGCGTATCCAGTTTTTCACTTCTTCTAAATTTCTATAGCCCGGATCAAAAAGCATAAGCGCTCTTTCGGGATCATCTGACTTAAGTAGATTTGTAAAATCTATGAAGATGTTGGTAACAATCTCAAGTTCCGCGACGAGAGACTGATCTTCTGAATCGCCCCGGAGACTGCTTTGACGACTAATATCCCACTCCCTAATGACAGATGACTCTCCACTAGGGCGCCCCGCAAGATTTTGCCGGGCAAAGGATTGCTCTATTAAAAAGATATCTTCAATTTCATCCGTTACAGGACCCCAATGATGATTTGGAGCCCAGGATCTCAATAAATCCGCCATATGTTCCGCCGGCAAAATAGGAGGAATATGCGAGGATCGATTTTTATATTTACTGACAAGGCCATCACGCTGAGCGCGCACAGTCGTCATGTGATGCATGATCACTTGATCATCTAATCGATGTGGATTATTTGTCGGTAATTTTCGCGTGGTATCTGCAATACAATAGTAATGTTCGTGATGCTTTTCGGCGGTAAAAGCAATATTGGGGCAAATTTTATAGATTAATGGAACATATAGATAATCGCCCCACGCCTGAGCCAACCCCCTTACTTGATACCGTGGTGAAATCCAATAATCGATCAGCTTACACGCCGTTGCATCATAGTCATGCTCAATTACTTGCTGCTTAGCATAGGCCATTGCATCGGGAAGAATGAACTCATCTGCATCCATAGTAATGAAGTGAGTCGCACCGAATTTTCGAGCTAGCTCCAATCCACGAGTACGCTTATCCGCCTCAAAAACCTGTGGGTTTGCGAAAGGATCCGGCTCAAATTCGTATTCCAATACCTCATCTACCAACCCTTCTTGCAATAAGTAGTCAAGCGTCCCTAATAGCAAAGGTGAACAAGGATTGCCGGCATATGAGCGTTTCTGATAGACGATTGAAATGTGATCAATCTGACATCGCAAAGCTCGAAGCTTTGCATCAAGCAACTCCTCGCCATCAAATAAGTTAATTGAAGCGGATAGAATCATATGACATGCGGCTCCGAAAGCTCCCAAAGTCGCTCGACATAAACACCCTCCTTTTCGGATAGCTTCTCGGCATATTCCAAAACATCCCATGCGATATCAGCGGCAATATATTGAGAGCGATATATAGAAATCCCGGTTGCTTTTTGGGTGGGATCTATTGTGATAATTATGGGCTTGAGATTGTCAAAGTCTTCTAACCGATCGACTAATGCTGCTTGATCGTATTGACAGTAAGGCAAGTCTTCATAAAACATTACACGCGTTGCAGGGGCTTTTTTTAGCAAATCCGGCAAGATAGACTGAAGAGCTTGATAGGTAGCCGCGTGATCACTGTGCGCCCCGACCGCTAGTGGCGCCAGTATCACATCTGGAGTATGGCTTTCAAAGTGCGCTTTTAACCCAGATATATACTGATTCAGTCGAAAGTCGTCAGGCTTATCCATGATGCGCTCCGACCAACGTGATCCGCTTGCATCAATATACATTTCTACATCATGAATATTTGCGCACTCTACTTTAGCCGCGATAAACTCACCATATAGATCATCCTCAGCCATGCGAATTTTTGTGACGACTTCAACGTCACCATAAAGTGGCGCACAGGTACCGGCACAGCGTGAAGGTCCGATCATGGTCAATATGGATATCTCGACCGAGCCTTTTAACTGAGCTAGGGTGCCCCCTATCGAAAGTGCCGCATCGTCTGAGTGTGGGCTAATTACGGACCACCTTTCAGTTGGAGATGTCAATTCACGATTGGCAATCCGACCGGGCGCTAATATAAGGATGTCTTGCTCAATTAGCTGATTGACTATGCGCATATCCACCCCAAGGGCAGCGAGGTCGCTTAAACTTTTAGTACCATCGATTAATGATGCAATCGCAGGCATTTCATCAGTTAGCTTTCCCTTAATTATATTGGGCTTCCACTCGAGACATTGCCAGCCAATTGAGCGAAACAGAGGTAGAAGATGTGGCGTTTGATTTAAGCTCACTGCAAACCAGCTCCATCAAATTGATGCGAAGCGATATATCTAGAGTAGCGGTTAAGGTTGGAATTTTTCCAACCCATGGATGCAGTTCTCAATGCTCGAGTCTGCAAGTCAGATAGAGGCTCATCTTCCCCAAGAACCTTGACAACCCCCTTAAGAGATTCAATATGGCTCATTGAGTATTCGGTGAAAATTTTGGCCAACTTATGGTTATGTCTAAATAAGGATTGCGTTAGATGCAATATGCTTTCCAAACAATCATGCACGGCCCTACAAGAATTCCCGCGCTCCAATGACATCTCAAGTGAAGCTGTGATTTCGGCTATTTCACACAATATAGCCACTGTGACAGCATCAGAGACGGGACGCAGCAGTAGCATTGCCAATTCTCCTGCCAGCAAACCTTCATCAGTAATCTGAAGATTAAGGACAGTCTCTTGAGGGACGCGCCAGCTATCACCAGAAGCCCCAAAGAACACAGTCACGCAATTGACTTTACTGATCGTATTTATATGCGCCGTAAATGTGTCGAGGCCCAAAATAATATCGTGGCTTAACGCTGTTTTGATGATTTCATCTAGTCCAGACTTCGGAAGCACCGCTACTTGAATATTTGAACTGTCAAGCAAGTCCGCAATAGCGCATGAAAATTGTTGATTAGCCTCATTGAGGCCGGCAACAATAGTGATTTCAATAGGATGCTCAAAACTCAGATGATGAACGGCATCGGCCCACCACTGTGCAGTTACCGCACTTTTTTCCTTGGATGAATGAGGATTCAGAAACACACGAAAACCTGTTTTTTTATCCTCAACTCTGTGGGGCTTGATTAATGAGCCTAGCTTTGGCGTATCCATACCAATAGAGCTGAGTAGATCCTTAAGTGCGTCATAAATTGTCAAACCATCATCGCTGCTTTCATATTCGGTAATGCAACCCTCAGCCTGATTGACCATGCGGACCAACCTTGAACCTATGTCTAAATAGAAAAATCGTTCAAAACCAGGGACAGTTTCAAGCTCTCTATATATCTTGTCTGATGCGAAATCACAAAATGCAATTAATGCATTAGGCTCTTCTTTTAGCAATTCTTGCGCACGTACAAAAGGTACTAAGGCATCCGTATCTATGTGATAAGCGGTGATCTTCGGGTTCCATCTCCAAAGATCTTTTGAATGAGACCAGACCTCAACGCTGATACCTGGGAACTTTCTCATAAAAGCCTCGACCGCAAGAAATAGAATCATTTCATCGCCGATACCAATATGGGGTCCAAAGGCAAAATATAATTTACTAGGCGCTGGCCACTCTTGCAAAAATGTTTTTTGGACTGGGCGCAGGCTTGACCATGAGCGATCATAGCGCTTGAAGTGGTAGTGACTCAATGTTTCAATGGCATCTGCAATATTTCCAGATCTACCTTTTAAACTCTGAGCAACAACAGCAGTGATTTTAGTAATACCCTGCTCGACGGTCGGCTCAGCAATTTCCCAACCAGGCTCGGACAAGCGCTTTAGGAGACGATCCGCAAATCGGGCTCGACTAAAAAACCATGACTCGTACTCACGATTAATCGGCCGAACCGCTGAGGACCAAAGAATCACAAGTAAAAAATTCAGGATGAAATGTCGTGCCTCAACACTCTTCCAAGTGTCATGACTAGTCAAAGCATCTTCATTAAGCAGGGTCTGCTTGACTCCATCAAAATCTTTTTCAACCGCAGTTATGAACATAATGAGAAATGAGTATTAATTACTGATTAAAATTCAATTTTTCTAGAAAGCTTCAATAGAAAACAGTTTTTGAAAGCCTCAAAATATTCTCAATGCAGATGTTTTAATATTTTTGTACTCTGTACTCATAACGACCCCATCTACGAAGAGAATAATTTGAATGCTTTCTTATTAAGCAAATTAAATTGCTACATCACAGACTCTACTTAAATTTGATCTAAATGTTTGTAAGGTTTTGTAATGCGGGTCAGCGAAAGACATGGTCAGAGCTTGTTCTCTGTTAGGATGACTCTATGTCAATAAATCCGACTCCCGTCATACCTCGCATTTTGGTAGTAGATGACGATACCCGCTTACGCGACCTTCTTATTTCCTTCTTAGGAAAAAATGGGATGATTGTTTTGGGTGCAAATGATGGCGACGAAATGGGGGCCATATTAAAAAACGATATCTTTTCCCTGTATATCTTGGATATTAATTTGCCTGGTAAAAATGGTTGGGAGCTTTGTCGGTCTTTGCGTAATAGCGGCAATAACACGCCCATCATCATGCTAACAGCGCGCAGCGAAGATCATGATCGAATACATGGCCTTGAATTAGGTGCCGATGACTACCTACCTAAACCATTTAATACGCGCGAATTATTAGCTCGCATACGCGCAGTTCTACGCAGGTTTAGCCCAGACTCCATCAACTTATCCATTGATGCGCCCGTTGAATTTGATAATTTTTCGCTCGATATGTCTCGCAACCAACTGCTTCGTCACGGAAAGCCCGTTTCACAAACCGCAACGGAGCTGGCTTTACTCAAGCTACTATTTAAGTATCGTGGCCATGCGATTTCGAGAGACTTTATCTGCTTTCAATTACATGGGAGAAACTATCAATCTGATGATCGCTCCATAGATGTCTTGATATCAAGATTGCGTAAACAACTTGGACAACGTCCAGATGGAATGGGCTACATACAAACCATTCGTGGTCAAGGCTACATATTTTTACCCTAAGATTAATGATACCTATGAGGGCACTTCAATTTACGCAACATCGTATTTTTAGCAGTTTTTGGCTGTGGTTCGTTGCAATTCTAGTTATCAATCAACTACTGCTAATTATCGCAATTCGCTTTTTTCTCTTAAAGCCGCCGGCAGAAATTTTTGCCGATTCGATATTGATGATGAATGATGCTATACACCAAATTCGCATAGATCAGGGTGACAGAGCAATAGAAAAATTATCACTTAAAGCGAAAATGTACAGCAGCACGGTTGAATTAGTTGATAGAGTTCCTGAAAAAATTACAAGTACCCGTTGGTATCCAGGCATATCAATAATCCAAGATTTCATCGCTAAGAAATCAAATGGGAAATTATCTATTGATTTTGAGCCCATACCGGATCTCTCGATCTGGCTTACCAATAGCGACTATCCAGGTCTAATATTAAAATTTAGCTACAAGGGGCAGCCTTTTACTAGGAACTATCTTGGTTGGGCATTTTTATTAACAATGGTATTGAGCTTGCTCGCCGCTTGGTGGATTGCGCGGAGAATAACCAGACCCTTATATCAACTGTCTGACCAAGCTCAAAATCTTGTTATTAGCAAAGAATTTAATGCTATCAAAATAGATCCTAACGCTTCCCCGGAAATCAAAATTTTAACCAGAGCAATCAATGATATGCGCTCCGAACTGGATCGAACTATTAATGACAGGGAAAACTTACTAGCCACAGTAACCCACGATTTACGGACCCCGCTAAGTCGGCTACAAATCGCCCTTGAGATGTTGGAGCCAACACAGCCCGATGCCATTAAATCAACCCTTGAAGATGTATCTGAAATACGGATGATCTTGGAGCAATTTGTCGAACTATCAAAGTTAAATGTGGAGACAAATGAGTCATGGTCTTTGGAGGATTTAAATTCTTTTGTCGCAAAATTACGAGACCAATATCGTCGTGTAGGAGTTAATTTGCGGGCCATTCTAGAGGATAGCCCGGCCCCCATCTTGTGCAAACCAATAGCTCTTACTCGCCTGCTATATAACCTTATTGATAATGCATATCGTCATGGAGCCGGCAGCATTGAAGTTTCGGTAATTCGTGATGATCAGGATTTTCTGTTACGAGTGAGCAATCATTTTGATAGCATGCATCAGGAAACTGGACTCACGCATGCATTCGCCGAAAATACTGGCAAGATGCCTGTCACAGGCTTAGGGTTGCGAATTATCCATCAATTCGCCAAGGTACATCAAGCTGAGCTCGAAGAATCTCAACAGAATGGTATGAAAATATTTACTCTGCGTTTCAAGCCATCACTTGCAGAAGACTTGCCAGCAACTAAGAATGATATCGCTGAATGATTGCCTGCACCTCAAAATGATAATTTTATAAGGATCAGATAATCATTTTTCCGCCAGCTATTTCAATGGATATTTAGAAAATGAAGGCTCACGACTTTTAATCCGTTGGTCGCGAGTTCGAATCTCGCCCGACCCACCAGTATCAAGAAACCCTCACTAGCAATAGTGGGGGTTTTGTCTTTCTGGGCTAGTAAAAGTAGTGACTGTTTGGACACAATCTAAAGTCTAAATGTCGTTGATTGGGTGGGGATGGAGGACGCTGGGCAAGACTGAGTGTCTCGTGGAAGATTTGATTGGTAAGCCTTCCCTAAAGCCAGATAAAAACTTAGTATTGGCTAATATAGATAAATCCCAAGACATATATGTCCAAACAAAACCTCTCTAGGCTCAAAGCAAAAGCAAAGCCAATCATTTACTTCAATCAGTTTTTTGAAATAAAGGATGGCTTAGTTGAAGACTATGGAGCAGTCAACATCTCCCTCATCAATGACTTCCCACTATTCGTTGATCCCTTTCTTCTATTTGAAAGCAAAGATCCAAAATACCAATCACTACATGCTGAGATTATTAGCTATGTAGTGTTTCTAAAAAATGTCTCTCGCGGAAATGTAAGCGAGAGTCAACTTAACCAATGGTTTTTCTTCCCAGAAGTAAAACAAAATTGGCTTGGTTTCAGCAGAAATGGAAATGGTGGAAGTGGTCTCGGCGTTGAATTTGCCCAAACACTTCGAAGAAATTTAGCTGGTGTCTTTAGAAATTTTGGAAATGAAACTATCACTCAGAGTAGCCACCTGGAAAAATTATGTCTAATGGCCGATCACGTTGGTCGAGACCATTTGAGTGACTTTACAACAAATTTAATTAAGAAATTTCTGCTTGAATATACACAAGAGTTTGCAATTAAGCATATTGACGAATCAAAACTTAAAGTTTTTGCAATTGATAAAGTTGAATTCAATTACGAGACAAAAACATGGTCCAGAGGAAAATATAAGTTACCAAACAACGCAGGTGATTTTGTACTACTAACCCCTCGAGATATCCTAACAAAAGATGAGTCATGGATTAATCGCGGAGATCTACTGGATCATTTTCATGACATATACAACGCTCTGCCAGACACCCAGTTGAGATCGAGGATTAACGATTATTTTCTAAAGAAAATATCCGATGATGCTACAAAAAAAGAGTTCAAAGCTGCCGCCTCAAGCACGTTAGAAGAGTTTCCAGAGGTAATTGATTTTTACATCAAATCAAAAGAGGAAAAAGGCAGTGAAGCTGTCAATTTAAGCCGTAGAAGAGTAAGTTTTACAGAAAAACAGCTAATCAGCAACGTTCAGAATTTAGTTTTTAATTACCTCTCTGAACCTGAGTTCTATGAATTTGGAGACAGTTATGATGAAACACGCAAAAGGCTTCTTTATCTAAAAGATGTGATTGAAAATAAAGATGGATATAGAATCTTTCATCAAAACGGCATGACTGTTGAACGCGAAAGTGATCTACAGATCATGTTTAAACTATGCTGGGCATCGACCACTTTCGAAGTTGATAGCGAAGTTAATAATGGCAGAGGCCCCGTTGACTTCAAGATTTCAAAAGGAAGGGCTAACAAGACTATAGTGGAGTTTAAGATTGCGTCAAATACACAACTTAAAAGAAATCTTCAAAACCAAGTTGGTATATATGAAAAAGCAAATAACACTAAAAAATCCTTAAAGGCGATAATATTTTTTACAGAATCTCAGGAAGAAAGAGTTATCAAAATTCTTGCTGAACTAAACCTGAATAAAGATCCATCGATTATTCTTATCGATGCAAGAAACGACAATAAGCCATCGGCATCAAAGGCCTAAGTCAAAGTCCGAGTAAGTTTATAACCGCCAAGTGTCGTGTTTCCGGACGCTTATATCCTAGCCCGGACCTAATCATCCAGATCAAAAGACCCTTGAGACCATTGCTTGAGGTATTTCAGCCCCACTTCATTTTCTAGGCCACGCACATCCCCAACAAATAGCTCAGAATTTCCAGAACAATTATGACTAATCAATATCTGTAATTCTTGTCAATATGGCCTCAAAACGATTATTTGGATCACTGGGTAGCTCCCCGTGAAGATGAATTGAATCTGAATGAACTTTGCCCGATAAAGATAAGTTGAAATTATCAATATCAACAACGGATTGCAGATTGGCAAGGTCCGAGTATTTACTTATTCGTAGCCGGGCAGAGATTGAGCCTTCATTTTCGGTATATGAGCCTATGTACTTGTAGCAACTATCTCCGCCATAGATTCTTCCATTAATTGTAGTAATTACGCCCTCCCCAATGCGAACATCTTTTGCCCTAAATTTCACCGTCCAGAATGCTTCTATCACAATTCCCCCTTATTGAAGAAAATATCTTGTTTCATATTCATTTGCATCTCAGACCTTAAAACCAGCCAAATCAATCTCTTCTCCAGCTTTTAAGCGCAAGGTGTATTTGTCGTCATCTAGATAGATGAAGATATGTTTATATTCGCGACCATCTTCTCTAATGGTTGAATTTAATTTCTCTCGTAGCTCTTCTAGCTTTGCATAAGGAACGGCAAATACAGCGTCTAAATCTGCCATACCGAAAACCATATACCCAGACGCTGATTCACTCAAAAACTGCCTTTGGACCTCATGGTATGCGTACCAGTAAAAGGTTTCCGATCTTACGTATCGCTTAGAAATAGCTACTGCAGCATGAACGCTGCCATTTTGATCCGAATAAAGCGAATACTTCTTTTTAACTAAAACCTTGTCTAACTTAACACCAAGATCTTCAATCGCGGCCTGCTTTCTTTGCTCGATAATTTCTTTGGGGGTTGATTGAGGGGTAGCATAGGTTTTTTGCTCGGACTTATCCTGATAATCCAAAGGCTCGGCGGCACTATCAATATCTAGGTCCTTATCCTCGGCTGCTGTAAAGATCACATCTACGATCTTATCGATACGGGTATATTCGATCGGCTTAAGAATAGTATGGATCTTTTCGGTTACCTCTTTACCTGAAGTTGATAGATTTACCTCCATCAACTTTATCAAAGCCTCGATACCGATAATTCTCATAGTCCAGGCATGTCTAGAGCCTCTAACCTGAGCTTCTAGTGATTCGGTCTCATCTCTGCCAATCACAATCAATATTGGTGAGTCATGAGGCACTCTACCCGCTTCAGCTAATCGATCTCTGTATGTAGCAATGACATCCAACTTAATTGTGTAGGCATTAGTAGTCTTTACTTCGATTACCAAACTATCAGAGCCATTGGTCCAAATACCGTCATAGCCGATATCATTGCGAACACCTTGATATCGACCATTTTCCGCAGTAAACCCAAGCCTTCTACCAACCTCATTAACTACGTCTTGTAGGACTTGCCCGCTATTGGTAAAAGCATGATCCGTACAATAGGTGGCGTATTCAGCTAATTTCTTGCTATCAACTTCAGTGAGAAATTGTCTAAATTCGAGAGACGTTTCGCTACCGTCTTTGAGCTGGCCATCGCCTGCCATTTTGACGATGGTTTCCAGATTCATCTTTAGAACTGAATCTTTAGTGACTTTCCAGATTTCGAGTAAAGGCATATGTATGTAGTTTTTAGTGATTTTCTACATATTACAAGGAATTATGGGCAAATTTAAGCCACTCAAGAGGTATCTAAGTGTCACTTAACGTGACACTTGGTCGCATGTACCCCCCTTAAAAACCACATTTCACCCATCCTTGCATTAAGATATTCAGAAGCACATCTACGGTATCTTCATAACCAAAACGCAATCAATTACACATGAAGTCAGATCAAGAAATTTTTTCGCTTACTAAACGCCGATTTACTTTCACAGAAAAGGATGTAAAGGTAAGCATTGAGAGATTTGCCAAATCATTTCCCCTTGAAAAAAGAAATTCAACAGCCTATAAAAAATGGCCAGATAAATCAATTTCATTAGATTCAATCACTAGAATGTTTGGCTCATTTGAAAACGCATGCAAGTATTTTTCAATTGAAATAAGTGGGAAAAAAGACAAATATACTAATGACGAACTACTTAACTTTTTTGAAGAATTATGGCGTTGGCGAAAACAAGTACCATCTCTGCTAGATTTTAAAAAATATCAGATTGAAGGTGGAAGATATGTATCGCCAGATGTCATAAAAAGAAGATTTGGAGACTATAAGAAATTCTGTAAAAATTTTTCTGATTACAAGTTGAATTTGATAACTAAGACTGAACTTCTCAACATATCATCTCCAGATAAAGCTAGGAAACCCATAAGCGATAGTCTCCGACATAAATTAATCCATGCCGCCAACAGTCGCTGTGCGCTTTGCGGAAAATCCCCTAAAACAGATGCGTGTATACACCTAGAAATTGATCACATAACTCCCTTTTCAAAAGGCGGTACTAATGAACTTGAAAATTTGAGAGTTCTCTGTAATTTATGCAATCGCGGTAGATCAAATAAATTTTCAGACTAGTCGCTTCAATCCAATTTTCCACCCAACTCGACCAGCCCAATACTGCTCGACATTCACTGCTATCCAACTTGTCGCGTTACCCGACAATCTTAGGTATTCCCGCCCAGTAAGCACAGTAAATCCTAGATAAGAAAAAGCTTATTCCAGAGTATTCATTCATAGGAATTTACCAGTTCCAAAAGCGATTCCACTGCGACCATTATTCTCAATGGATATATTCTAGACACCTAGTTATTAATACTATAACCACATATCCACCTGGTGAGATAGAATGGCACTTACATGCCTGAATTCACTCGCACCTTTATAGGAGTTACTCTTATTACAGTTGCCATAGTGGCAATTGTTCTCTTTTTAAGTGGAGTTGAGTATTTGATGCTGAAATACGGCACTCAAATAATTTTTGTAGGCTTTCTGGGCTTTGTGGGATGGATTGCTTACGGAGCCTATAAAAATAGAAAATAAATCCGTAAAAATTGACAGGCCATTATGAATATAAAATTCCTCCTTACTACCCTGCTCGCACTATTTCTACTAGGATGTTCCGTGAGATATGTGGAACGTGTACCAGGAGTACAACCAGGATATGTTGATCAGCAACTAGGCGAGAACACATATCAAGTAAAAATCGGGGAAGCGTGGCCAAAGGATTGGGCAGATCTTGAGAAATTCGCTATGTATCGAGCCGCAGAAATTACTGAATCAAAGGGCAAGCGTTACTTTACCGTCCTAAACTCAAGCTCTCAGACGAGCACCTATTATATAAGTACGCCCAGCTCCTCCTCTACCTCGGGAACAGCCAGCGTTAGCGGTGGAACCGCCTATGTGAATATGAATACAGTTACCTCACCTTCAGTGACAGCGCCAATCAGCGGCGGCTGGTATATCCTGGACTTCAAAATAATTTCAGATGCCGAAATAGCTGGTACTACGAAAGTAGTGGATGCCCAGCAGATCAAAAAGAATTATGAAATCTTTATCAACAGCAGAAGGTAATCAAGAGCTGTCAGGACTTCGATGCCGCCTTACATGTAGTTATAGTTTTGCTATAGACAACTTTAATGCATCGCATTCGCAGATGTTTATCGAGACCAGAATTACTTTCTTAGATGTCTTTCGATAATCTCGGAATCCAGGCTTGAGCCAAACTGCATTTCATGCACATCAAGCCTTCTACCAAGGTCAATAAATTTCTCATTCAATACATCAATCAATGCATTAACTCGTCCGTCTAAATAAGCTACTTTTCCAGTCATAGTGCCGTATTTTACAAACTTATTTTCATAAGCTTTTCCATTTACAACCTGATCAAGCTCAGCTAATCGCTGATTTAATTGATTAAGTTCAAGCTCGATCGACTTGAATCTATTTTTGCTATGCATCAAAAAATAAATGCAAGCAAAAAGAATGGCAACTAATAGCGCCACAAGTAGAATCATCATTGTTTAATCCTTACAAGACTGAATATATCTCAAGGAGACCAGGAGAAATTAATCACTCCGAAGGGGTGATATCTGCTGAAGCGGAAACCTCCAATA
>JACCEA010197614.1_pt1 | contig 43505 bp, 38 predicted proteins | sample 7449851 | NCBI WGS metagenome assembly JACCEA01 (sample SAMN15323453, study PRJNA562643) | freshwater metagenome | isolation source: river surface water | place: USA:Blue River Watershed | collected 2017-08-18 | reverse complement strand
TAAATCCTGAAATCGTAAACGTAAATGGTGGGGCTATCGCTTTAGGTCACCCACTGGGTTGTACTGGAGCTAAATTATCCGTTCAATTGTTTGACGAAATGCGCTTGAGAAACAGCAAATACGGAATCGTTTCAATGTGTGTTGGAACAGGTCAAGGTGCTGCAGGAATTTTTGAATTTTTGAAGTAAAGCCCCCTAACTCCCAAAGGGGGAATATGGATTGTGGTTATACATTATACTGAAATACTATAAAAAAAATTATATTGTAAAATTTAAACCCTATTGACCCCTAATAGGTTTCCCCTTTGGGGGATAGGGGGCTAATTATGTCAGATATCATCAGAGGAGGACAATTCCTTGTAAAAGAAACAAAATGCGAAGACATCTTCACACCAGAAGACTTCAATGAAGAACAAATTATGATGCGTGATTCGGTAATCGAATTCGTAGACAAAGAGTTATGGCCAAACAAAGAGCGCTTTGAAAAGAAAGATTATGCACTTACTGAAGAAGTAATGCGTAAAGCAGGTGAACTTGGTTATTTAAGCGTTGCCGTTCCTGCTGCTTACGGCGGAATGGAAATGGGATTCATCAATACTGTTTTGGTTTGTGATTATATTTCGGGAGCAACAGGTTCGTTTTCAACTGCTTTTGGAGCGCACACTGGAATTGGAACTATGCCAATTACTTTATACGGAACAGAAGAACAAAAACAAAAATATGTACCAAAATTAGCCTCTGGCGAATGGTTTGGAGCTTACTGTTTAACAGAACCAGGAGCAGGATCTGATGCAAATTCAGGAAAAACAAAAGCAGTTCTTTCTGAAGATGGAACACATTATAAAATCACTGGAGGAAAAATGTGGATTTCAAATGCAGGTTTCTGTAATGTATTCATCGTTTTTGCTCGAATTGAAGATGACAAAAACATCACGGGTTTCATCGTTGAAAATGATCCATCAAACGGAATCTCGTTAGGAGATGAAGAACACAAATTAGGAATTCGTTCCTCTTCAACGCGTCAAGTTTTCTTTAACGAAACAAAAGTTCCAGTTGAAAACATGTTGGCTGGACGTGGTGAAGGTTTTAAAATTGCCATGAATGCTTTAAATGTTGGACGTATTAAATTAGCTGCTGCTTGTTTAGAAGCACAAAGAAGAACAATTTCTGGAGCTGTTCAATATGCTAACGAAAGAGTTCAGTTTAAAACTCCTATTTCAAGTTTTGGAGCAATTCAAGCTAAAATTGCTGAAATGACAACTAATGCATATGCTGGTGAAAGTGCAACGTATAGAGCGGCTGCAGATATTGAAAACAGAATTAATATTAGAGTAAGCGAAGGAAACTCGCACCAAGAAGCAGAATTAAAAGGTGTTGAAGAATTCGCAATCGAGTGTTCAATCTTAAAAGTAGCCGTTTCTGAAGATGTTCAAGCATGTACAGATGAAGGAATTCAAATTTTTGGTGGAATGGGATTCTCTGAAGATGCACCGATGGAAAGTGCTTGGAGAGATGCTCGTATCGCAAGAATTTACGAAGGAACTAACGAAATCAACAGAATGTTATCGGTTGGTATGTTAGTGAAAAAAGCAATGAAAGGTCACGTTGATTTATTAGGTCCAGCGATGGCTGTAGCTGAAGAATTAATGGGAATTCCATCATTCGATGTTCCAGATTATTCAGAATTATTTGCTGAAGAAAAAGAAATGATTGCCAAATTGAAAAAAGTATTCTTAATGGTTGCGGGTGCTGCGGTTCAAAAATACGGACCAGAGTTAGAATCACACCAACAATTATTAATGGCTGCTTCTGATATCTTAATTGAAATTTATATGGCTGAAAGTACTATTCTTAGAACTGAAAAATTAGCTAAAAAAGTTGGTGAAGATAAAGTTCAGGAGCAAATTGCTATGGCAAAATTATACTTATATCATGCAGTAGATATCGTAAACCAAAAAGGAAAAGAAGGAATCGTTTCTTTTGCTGAAGGCGACGAACAACGTATGATGTTAATGGGATTAAAACGTTTTACAAAATATACGAACATGCCAAATGTAATTGGTCTTCGTGAAAAAATTGCTGCAAAAATTATTAGCGAAAACAAATACGCTTTCTAATACAGCAATTAATTGGTTTAGTTTGTTTAAAAAAACCATTCGCCAAGGCGAATGGTTTTTTATTATTTTAAAATCTGAGCAGCGTGTGCTTTTGTTTTCACATCGGAAATTACTTCTTCGATAATTCCGTTTTCATCAATTACGAAAGTAGTTCTATGAATACCATCGTATTCTTTTCCCATGAATTTCTTTGGTCCCCAAACACCAAATGCCTGAATTACTGATTTGTCTTCATCCGCTAATAAAGGAAATGGTAAATCGTATTTTTCAATAAACTTTGCTTGCGCTTTCGCACTATCCGCACTTACACCTAACAAAGCATAATTATTCGCTTGAAAACGAGCAAAATTATCTCTTAAATCGCAAGCTTCTGCTGTACAACCAGGTGTACTTGCTTTTGGATAAAAGAACACTACTAGTTTTTTTCCTTTGTAATCAGCTAATGTATGAGTAGCTCCATTTTGGTCTAAACCTGAAAAATTAGGGGCTTTATCTCCTGCTTTTAATGTTGTCATTTATTTATAGTTTAAAAGGTTAAAAACTCATCTTTAAAAATGAATTTTGATATTGCGCTATTACTTTATAACTTTACGAATCAAATTTAGTTAAAAATGACCAAAAGCGAGAAGGTAACATTTGTTATAAATACGTTAAATGAATTATATCCTGAAATTCCTATTCCGTTAGACCATAAAGATCCTTATACACTACTAATTGCCGTGTTACTTTCGGCTCAATGCACCGATGTTCGTGTAAATCAAATCACTCCTTTACTTTTTGCAAAAGCCGATAATCCGTATGATATGGTGAAATTGAGTGTGGAAGAAATCAAAGAAATTATTCGTCCGTGTGGTTTATCGCCTATGAAATCGAAAGGGATTCATGGTTTATCAGAAATTTTAATTGAGAAACACAATGGTGAAGTGCCTCAAAGTTTTGAAGCATTAGAAGCCTTACCAGCTGTAGGGCATAAAACGGCGAGTGTAGTCATGAGTCAAGCTTTTGGAGTTCCGGCTTTTCCTGTAGATACACACATTCATAGATTGATGTACCGCTGGGGATTAACCAATGGCAAAAACGTACAACAAACCGAGAAAGATGCCAAACGTATTTTCCCAGAGGAATGTTGGAACGATTTACACTTGCAAATTATTTGGTACGGACGTGAATATTCTCCTGCTCGAGGCTGGAATTTAGAGAAAGATATTATCACGAGAACGATTGGAAGAAAAAGTGTTATTAATGAAATCAAAAAGTAAATGGCGTCAAGAAGTATTAATAATATGATTTTTGCAGGTGTTTACCCACATTACATAAACAAAGCAGAGAAAAAAAATCGTACTAAAGCCGAAGTGGATGAAATTATTTGTTGGTTGACGGGTTATACACTTGAAAGCCTTCAAAACCAAATTGATACAAAAGTAGATTTTGAAACTTTTTTTGAGCAAGCACCACAGTTAAACGAAAATGTTTCAAAAATTACTGGTGTTATTTGTGGTTATCGCATTGAAGAAATCGAAGACCCGTTGATGAAAAAAGTGCGCTATTTAGATAAGTTAATAGACGAGTTAGCAAAAGGGAAAGCGATGGAAAAGATTTTAAGAAAATAAAAAAATGCCTCAAATCTCTTTGAGGCATTTTCCTTAATTAGCGATAATTTCAAAACTTGAATTTCCTACTTTGTGAATACTCAATGCTTTTGAATAATTTAGTAAAAACGAAATCGTTTCTTTTTTAGGTTTCATGTCTAGATTCGCTAATTTGTTTTTAGAGTAAAGTTTTGTCATTTATTACAATTTAGTTTATAAATAAACAACGAAAAAACTTTACTTTTAGTATTAATTAGTTAAAACAATTTGATTTTTTTCTATTATTTTTCTCAAATTCAACAAAGCGTATCGCATTCTACCTAATGCCGTATTGATGCTAACACCGGTTAAATCAGCTATTTCCTTAAAACTTAGGTCTTGATACATACGCATTACCAAAACTTCTTTTTGATCAAGAGGAAGTTCATCTAATAACTTAACTAAATCCGTTTCTACTTGTGCTGATATTATTTGCCCTTCAATATTTAAACTATTATCGCTCATGTAATTGAAAATAGAATATTCTTCTGTTTCACGTTGAAAAGGCATTTTCTTTGCTTTTCTAAAATGATCCACTACTAAGTTATGAGCAATACGCATTACCCAAGGCAAAAATTTTCCTTCTTCGTTATACGATTGTGATTTTAGTGTTTTAATTACTTTGATAAAGGTGTCTTGAAAAATATCGTCGGATAAATCTCTATCGTTCACTTTAGAATAAATAAATCCGAAGATTTTGGATTGATGTCTTTCAATCAATGAAGCCAAAGCAGACTCATCTCCGCTTAAATAATTCTTCACCAAAACTGCATCAGGAAGTACAAGATTAGCCATAATAATACCTTTTAGTCAATTAAAGTCGGGTTCTAAAAGTATTTTTACTATATAGGCAATCGTTTTTTGTGATTAATAAACCAAATTTAACATAAAATTTAATTAAAAAACAAACTTTACTAGCAATTTTAACATTTTAATTAAAAGAAAAAAACAAATAGTACGTTTAACACATCAAAATTTAATATTTATAGAGTATAAGATTGAGTTATGTCTATTATTCTTTTGAATTGTTTTTATTCTTATCCTGTTGTAACATCCATTCATAAATTTCGGGATTATTATAAACTCGTGTCCAACTATCATGATTAGCATCTTCAAAAATTTCTAATTTTATATCGTTATGGCAGTCTTTTAATTTATCATAAATGGCAATAGCATAATTTACACTTACCACATCATCTTGTTGACCATGATAAATCCTTATTGGGATGTTTTTAATTTTACAATTTTCAACCATTGGTACCCTATCAACAAATCCTGCAATTGGAACCATTGCAGCAAATAAATCTGGGTGTTCAAAAACTAAATTCCATGCACCCCACGCTCCCATACTTAAACCAGTTAAATATATTTTTGAACTATTAATTTTATTTTCTTGAATTATCTTTTGAATTAATAAAAATAATTGTTCTGAATCCCAATATTTATCTTGAGGACATTGAGGAACTAAAATATATGCATCAAGTTTATTCGTTTTAATATAATTTAGTGGTCCATGAATACTTAGTTTATTCAAATCTGTTCCTCTTTCTCCTGATCCATGTAAAAAAACAATTAATGGTTTTAAATCATTGGTATTTTGAGGTTTAGATAAAATGTAATTCAAAGAAAAATCATTACATATTTTATCTTTAATAAAACTCCTTGACTCAGTTTGTCCGTAAAAAGTGTTTATTATCACAAAAAATATTAATGTTACTTTTTTCATTTACTATGGATTTACTTGATTATATATTTCACAGATTCTGTACTTAATTTCCAATCATCGGTTCTAAATGGAGCAGCTGGAAATCCTTCTTGATTAAATAGATTACATTCTGATGCATCGCCCATCCAACCAAATCGAACTGCAACAACATGATTTACTTTATCACAAGTTAAAACAACTTTATTGTCTTCTATAACAGCTTTTGCAAAACGAAAAACTTTATCTGCTCCGGCAACTTCAAAACCTTTTATATAACCATATTTATCGATTGTCATTAATCCCGAACCTACATTGTCAAAAGTCAAAATTGCTTTTCCGTCTTTATTTTCAAATGATTTGAAGGTTGGTCCCAAAAAACTAACCGATTTCTGATTGTATGTATTGTGTAAAGCTACAGCCGCCAAACGTTTTCCAACATCTTGTTTATTAGTTGGATGAATATCATACGGATTAGTAACCAAATCAGTCGTAACAATCATTCCAGTATTTTTCAGTTTTAAAGTATTGGTTTGCGCTTCTCTAATTTCAGCCCAAGCACAACCTTCGTTACTATTTCCTTTTGTTGCAAAACTTGCCAATTGAACAAAATAAAACGGAAAATCAGAATTGAATTTTTTGCGCCAATCTTCAATCAACAATGGAAACGCTTTTTTGTATTGATATGCTCTTGGTTCATTACTTTCTCCTTGATACCAAATGACACCTTTAAAAGCAAAAGGAATAAGCGGATTGATCATTGCATTGTAACACAACGACGGAAATTCGTTTTGGTTAACATTATCTAAAATAGATTCTACTTGAAATTTCCAATCACCACTTAAAGGAATTTCTTCTTTATCTGTTATAATTTTTAAAGCTTTACTATCGCCATGCATACCTCCGCCAGCACCTGTATCAGTAATTCTAACGGCAATTATATTATCACCAACGTTCAGAATTTCTGTTGGAATAATATAACTTCTTTTAGCGTCCCAACCGTTAGTTTTTCCAACTTTTACACCATTTACATAGGTTTCATCATTATCATCAATTGCAGGAATTTCTAAAACCGCTGATTTCACTTTTTCCGTTAATGTAAAGTGTTTTCTAAGCCAAACCACGCCGTCAAAATTGCCAAGAATTTGTTCTTCCCAAGGTTGCGGTTGGTTCAACGTTAACCATTGGCTATCTTCAAAATTCAAATCTTTGTAAAAAGGAACTTTATCTGTTGTAAATTTTGTTTTTTGAATGGCTTCAATTCTTTTTTTAGCCAATATCATTTTGCTTTCTAACAACGAATCGATATTTACTTTTGGCATTTGAGCAATCATTTCTTTGAATTCATCGCTGCTTTCAAAACCTTCTCTGCTAATCCAAGTTTCAATATTGGTTCCGCCCCAAGTAGCATTAATTAAACCTATAGGAATATTTAATTTTTGCGTTATTTCTTTGGCATAAAAATAACCAACAGCTGTAAATTCGGCTACTGTATTAGGTGAACAAACTTGCCAAGTGGTATTTTTAAAACTCGAACTTGGAATCGAATTGATTTCGTTAGGAATATTAATATGACGAATCGTAGGAAAATTTGCCTCTGCGATTTCATTCTTTGCATTATTTGACTGTTCAACCGTCCATTCCATATTGGATTGTCCAGAACAAAGCCAAACATCTCCCACTAAAATGTTGCTGATTGTGATTAGACTGCTTCCTTGAATAGTCAAAACATAAGGTCCGCCAGCAGATTCATTATTCAAATAAACCGTCCATTTACCATCTTTATTGGTTTTAACTTTTTTAGTTTGATGATGAAACTTTACCGTAACCGTTTGGTTTGGTTTGTCTAATCCCCAAACTGGAATTTTTGCATTGCGTTGTAGCACCATATTATCCGAAAAAATGGAAGCTACAGAAGTTTGCGCTTTTGCTATTACTGTGGAAAGCAATAAAACGATAAGGCTATATTTTAATTTCATTTATTGTACTAATTCAAAATTACTTATTAATCGAATATCTTCAGAAGAGGAACCAATCATCAAATCAAATTCACCAGCTTCTGTAATGTATTCAAGTTTATCGTTATAAAAAGAAAGTTTGCTTTTATCTATAATAAATGTAATAGTTTTAGTTTCTCCTACAGCTAACTTTACTTTTTCGAAATCTTTTAATTCTTTTATTGGTCGCACCACACAACCAACTTTGTCACGAAGATACAACTGAACTACTTCTTCTCCTTCAAATTTTCCAGAATTCGTAAGTTTGAAAGTTACTTCAATAGTTTCGGAACTTTTAATTTTTTGAGTAGACAATTTTAAATCTGAATATTGAAAAGTTGTATAACTCAATCCAAAACCAAACGGAAACTGAGGTGAATTTGGTAAATCTATATAAGTTGATTTATAAACTTTATCTTCATTAATTGATGGTCTTCCCGTATTGAAATGATTGTAATAAATTGGGATTTGACCTTCAGTTCTTGGAAAAGTCATTGGTAATTTCCCAGATGGGTTATAATCCCCAAAAAGAACATCGGCAATAGCATTTCCAGCTTCAGAACCCAACCACCACGTATAAACAATGGTAGGCATATTTTCTGCTGTCCAATTAAATACTAACGGACGTCCTGCATTTATAAGAATAACAATAGGTTTACCTGTTATTTGCAATTCTTTGATTAAATCTTCCTGAACTCCAGGCAGTTGAATAGTACTTCTACTTTTAGCTTCACCACTCATATTGAAAGCTTCACCAATACTAAGAATCACCACATCTGCTTTTTTAGCTACTGCAATAGCTTCTTTAAAACCCGATTTATCAGTACCTTCTACGGAACATCCTTTTGCGTAAAGTAGTTTTGTATTTTTACCTACTTTTCGTTGCAAACCTTCCCATTGCGAAACAATATAAGTAGAATCAACATCTTTTAAATTAATAGCCCAAAAGCCATGATTGATTCGCTTAGGTTTTACCATTGGACCAATAAAAGCAATGGTTTTGGTATCTTTAGAAAGCGGTAATATGTTTTTGTCATTCTTTAATAATACGATACTTTTTGAAGCAACTTCTCTTGCTGCTTTAGTATGTTCAAGATTAGTAAGAGCTGCTTTTTGACGTTCAGGATTTGAAAATTTAAAAGGATCATCGAATAAGCCTAATTCAAATTTTTTATATAAAATACGTCTCACCGCATCATCGATAACATCAATTGAGATTTTATTCTCCTTAACTAACTCTGCTAAATTGTTACGATATGCATTACTTTCCATGTCCATATCCGAACCTGCTGTTATTGCTTGAAAAGCAGCTTCCTTACTATCTTTAGAATATCCGTGAGCAATCATCTCACCAATAGAACCCCAATCTGAAACTACAAAACCTTTAAAGTTCCATTTTCCTTTTAAAATGTCTCTTTGTAAGTAGGTATTTCCTGTAGCAGGAATTCCGTTTAAATCGTTGAATGAATTCATAAAAGTAGCTGCTCCGGCATCCAAAGCGGCTTTAAAAGGAGGTAAATAAGTTTCCCATAGCATTCTATAACTCATATCTACAGAATTATAATCTCTTCCTCCAACCGCAGCTCCATAAGCAGCAAAATGTTTTACGCATGCCATAACTGCGTCAGTATCCCCAATATTATTTCCTTGAAAACCTTTAACACGCGCATACGCTATTTTTGAACCCAAATAAGTATCCTCTCCTGCTCCTTCCATTACTCTACCCCATCTTGGATCTCTACTGATATCAACCATTGGTGCAAATGTCCAATGTATACCTGAAGCAGATGTTTCAACCGCAGCAACTCGTGCACTTAATTCAATAGCCTCTAAATCCCAACTTGCCGCTTCTGCCAAAGGAATAGGAAAAGTTGTTTTATATCCATGAACTACATCTAAACCAAAAAGTAATGGAATTTTTAAACGCGATTGCATAGCAAGCTCTTGAAATTGTTGAGTATGTTCAACAGATTTAACATTAAGCATAGAGCCTAACTGTCCGTTTTTAATTTCGCTTTGTTTATTTGGATTTATTGTAATTGGACCTGTTGCTTCACTATCTCCAGAATATTGATTAAGTTGACCTATCTTTTCTTCCAAAGTCATCTTTTGTAATAATTCTTTTACTTTTCTATCTATCTCGTTTTGTTGAGAATAAATTGAAGTAAAACAAAACAGTAAAACAAATATTAGGGCTATTTTTTTCATTTTAATGAATAATGGTTTGAATTGCTTTTGGTAAAATAATAATTTCAGTGGCTTTAGTACCTACACATAAAAGGTAATTGACTTGTTTGTCACTTTCATTCATAACAACTGTAACCATTTTGCCGTCAGGATTTAAAAATGAAGTTGTCAATAAACCACTTCTACTTGCCGAACTACTTATACGTTTCGCACCTTTTTTAATGAATTTTGAAAAATGACCAATAAAATAATATGAAGGTGTATAAATTAATTCACCTGTTTGTAAATCCGCATGAACTGGTGCAAAACAGAAATTCTTTACGTGATTAGGACCACCATTTTCGTCTAATAAAATATTCCAATCAGTCCAACCCACAGTTCCATTATTGAAATCGTTAATCATAGATTTTCCGTAACGTTCTCCATTAACCCATAAATGATATTTAGCAGCATCAAATTTTTCAACACAACCTTCTGTGAAAAATATGTTTTTATCAGGATACATTTCGTTTACAATACCAACATTTTGATACATTTGTTCTCCTCCACTCCAGTTTTCATACCAATGAAATCCAACACCCCAAACATATTTACTCGCTTCTTTATCATCTAAAACTGTACTTGCTCTTTGCGTTATTAAATCTCTGTTATGATCCCAAATAGTGATTTTTTTATCTCCAAAACCCGCTTTTTTAAGTGTTGGTCCTAAGTAATTTTTCAAAAAATCTCGCTCTTCTTCTGCAGTATATATACACGATTCCCAAATTTGAGTCGCCATAGGTTCGTTTTGAACGGTTAATCCCCAAACTGGCAAACCTTCTTTTTGAAGAGCATCAATATATTTCACATAATAATTAGCCCAAGATTGATAATATTGAGGCAATAACTTTCCGCCTCGTAACATATTATTGCTGTCTTTCATAAAAGCTGGTGGCGACCACGGACTGATATAAAATGAAGCTTTAGAACCTATTAAATTCATTGCTTTTTTAAGCATTGGAATTTTGAATCTCTTATCGATAGAAATATCAAAAGAATTCAAATCTTTATCACCATCTTGTACATAGGTATAACTTGCCGAACTGAAATCGCAGCTATTCATATTTGTTCTAAGAACAGAATATCCAATTCCATCTTTTTCACTGAAATATGCATTTAAAAACTCTTGTTGCTTTTCTGGTGAAAGTTTAGCAAATACTTCTGCTGAAGCATCTGTAATTGCTCCTCCAATTCCTAGAAATGTTTGAAATTCTTTATTTGGATTAACAAAAACACAAGTTTGCGTTTCTAAAGGTTGATTTACTTCCTTAACCGTATATTGATTATTTGATTTCGATAATCTCAGATTGGTTCCATTTGCAGAAGTATAGACTTCTATTGTATTAGGGTTACTTGTATTAGTTTCTTTAGATGATGAACAACCTATTGCCATCAAAGCACTAAAAAGTAAAATCATTATTTTATTCATGATCTTATTTTGTTAAAAAACATAAGTTGCAACTGTTGCTCCGTCAAGAGAAGTTGTAACCCATTTTCCGTTTATTTTTATATTAAAATTTTCCGTTGAAGTATTTTCATTTAAAACAATAATAACTGTTTTTCCTGTTGGTGTTTTAAACGTTACGTTAGGTAAATTTGGTAACTGATTTGAAGCTATTCGTACTGAATTCATTGGAACAAACTTTGAAGCTTGCGCAATAATATAATAGCCTACATTTCTTTTATAAGTCTCACTATTTTCAATAGTTAATGCGCCTTTACATTGTGTACAACCACCTGGCGTATGAGGCTCAAAATTGCTATCATTAGCTACATTCCATTCTAATGCAATTTTACTCCAATTGAGCATGGAACCAATAATAACATTTTTAGTATGCCAAATTAAATCGCCTGAAAAAGTACCTTCAGAACCTGTCCATTGCTCGGTGAAGTACAAATTTTTATTAGGATGAGTATTATGAACAACACTTAATGCCGAAATATCGCCTTCGTAAAGATGAAAAGCAGATCCGTCAACAAAAGGATTTGCCATTGGATCATTTAAAACTTCCAAAGGATATTCTGGCTTGTTGCAATTGTGATCGTAAGCAATAATCTTTGCTTTGATTTTCGCATTTTTGAAAGCAGGACCCAAATGATTTTTGATAAAATCGGTTTGTTCAGAAGCCGTCATGCTTAAACTCGGATTATTACCTGGATGCAAAGGTTCGTTTTGAGGCGTAATTGCATCAATAGTAATTCCTTTCAATTGCATTTGTTGGATGTACTTTACAAAATACTGCGCATAAACGCTATAATATTTCGGTTGTAATTTTCCACCAATACTGCTATTGTTGTCTTTCATCCAAATGGGTGGCGACCAAGGTGTTGCGATAATTTTAATGTTTGGATTTATTGCTAAAATATCTTGTAACATTTTGATTAAATCATTGTTAGCTTCCAAACTAAATTTTGACAATGTAATATCCGTTTCTCCTGCAGGAACATCATCATATGAAAAAACAGTTCCATCTAAATCAGAGGCGCCAATACTCAATCTTAAATAACTAACTGTAATGGAATTGACTGAATTTCCAAAAAGTTCTTGTAGCAATTGCTTTCTTTTCTCAGGGGCTAATTTATTGATAACTTCTACACTACCACCCGTTAAAGTATATCCAAAACCGTCAATACTCTGAAAGGTTTTAGAAGGATCAATTTCAATACTAGGATAGGTATTATCACTGGTATTGAATCTTAAATTTATTTCTTGTCTTTGCAATTTTACTGATTCATCAGCTTTTGTAATCCAAACTTCAACATTACCTTCTTTTTCAAAAATAGCTGATTGCCCAGAACATGAAACTAAAAAAGCAATCAATAAAATGCACGAAAACAATACTAGATTTTTTTTCATTATATGATAATTAATTCAATGTAAATAAAATATTTACATGAAGTTTTCTCTCTTATTCAATAGCTTATAATCTTAACTAAACATAGCTTGATTATGATAAAATAATATAAAATCCACTAATGAAAACTTCAATTTGGATAGTTTCTCAAAAAGAGTTTTCATTAATGGATTAAAAATATCAAAAATTAGTACCCAGGATTTTGCGTTAGCAATGGGTTGGCATCTAATTTATCTTGTGGAATAGGCCACAAAAGACGATTTTGATTAATATTTGAAGCTGTTGGAATAACCACTCCATTTCCATCTCTTTGTTGAGATAAAATTTCAACGGCTTTACCCATTCTCTTTAAATCAAACCAACGATCACCTTCAAAAGCTAATTCCATCAATCTTTCTTCAAGTACTTTATTAATTGCTTCTACTTGATCAGTAGCGGTAATTGTAGAAATTCCTGCTCTAGTTCTTACTTGATTCACTAATGCCATAGCACCTGAAACATCTCCTAAACTAGCTAAAGCCTCAGCTTTTAATAATAAAATATCGGCTAAACGAGCAATATAGAAATTTTGATTTCCATTAGTATCTCTCATTTTATAAGCAAAAGGATAATTTGTTGAAGACCAATAATTATCTGCCCAACCAACATTATCAGTAGTAATCGTTGAAGCTCTTCTTTGAGTATCTCCGTTGTTTATAAATGCTTGAACCAAATTGTGTGAAGGAGCATTAAATTTTTTCCAATCAGTTCCTAAGAACATAAATGTATTCCAAGCACCAATTGGACTTCCCCAACCATCTCCATTAACTTCCCAAATAGATTCATTATTACCTTCGTGAGCACTATCAAAAAGGTGATCAAATGTTGGCATTAGTGTATAACCTCCCCCAATTACTTCATCACAATATTGAATTGTTTTATTCCAATCAGGATTTGGCATTGTTGCATACACTTTAGCCAAAAGTGCTTTAGCTCCCATTTTGTTTGCTTTAAATTTATTAGAACCATCAGGAGCTTTCTCGATAGCAACTAAACAGTCATAAATAATTTGGTCGTAAACTTCAGCTATAGGTTTTCTTACTGGAAATAATTCATTAAAAGCCTCTTCAAAATTACTACTTGAAATTGAAAAAATAGCTGTAGTTGCTATAGGACAATCTCCCCATAATTGAGCAGCTTGAAAATGGTTTAAAGCTCTAATTAAAGATGCTTCTCCAACCATTTCATCTTTACGTGTTTGACTTAAATCTGATGCCTGATCAACATAATTTATAACAATATTACATGTATTTATGTTATTATAAATATCATTCCAATCGCCTCTCATTTGAGAATTAGTAGATAACATTTGGTAAGCTTCATATTGGAAAATTGCAGGATTATCTGCTCCAATGTAAGCATTATCAGATTGACCGTCTCCAGCTAATAAAAAGTCTAATTGCCAATATCCAGAACCAAAAGTTCCATAAACCGCATTCATTCTTGATTCTGCAGCTGCTGCATCTTCAATTACAATTCCGTTATTTAAAGAAGTTGCTTCTTCTGTAATAGGTTCTGTATCTAAATAATCTGAACATGAAGATAAAAACAATACCATTAAAAAGGTAAGTGCTTTTAAATAATTTTTTTGTGATTTCATAATTATATAGTATTTAAATATTAAAAGTTTGCTTTAAGTCCAAAAATGAATGTTTTAACCTGAGGATATGTTCCTAAATCAATTCCTTGTCCAATTCCTGTTGCGTTGTTAAATGCACCTACTTCTGGATCGAAACCTTTATAATTTGTTATTGTATATAAATTTTGTCCAGTTACATATAATTTTACAGAATCCAATTTTAAACTTTCCATTTTAAATTGGTATCCTAAAGTAACTGCTTTCAATCTTACATATGATCCATCTTCTACATATCTATCAGAAACATGCAATGCATTTGGATCGTTAGCTCTAGGAACATCTGTAATTTGTCCTGGAGTAGTCCATCTATTTAAAACCTCTGTAGATTGATTATTATAATTATTCATCAAAGTTAAATCCATTCTAGATGCGTTAAAAATATCTCCACCTTGAGAACCTGTAATTAAAGCATCAAGTGTAAAACCTTTGTAACTAAAATTATTACCAAATCCAAAAGTATAATCTGGATTAGGATTTCCAATTATTGTTCTATCATCAGTAGAAATTTGTCCATCACCATTAATATCTTTATACATTAATGAACCTGTAGCAGGGTCTACCCCATCAACTTTATAACCATAGAAACTTCCCAATGGAATACCTTCAGCTAATAAAATAGGACTTTCTCCTACAGAAGTTAAATTTTGGAAAGACATTCTTTTAAGTAATCCTAAAGCTATTACTTCGTTTTTGTTGAAAGAAATATTAAAATTTGAGTTCCATTTAAAATCACCTGTTAAATTTTTTGTGTTTAAACTTAACTCTAAACCTTTATTTTCTACTTCACCAGCATTGTAATAATATGGTTTTGTGAAACCTGGGAAGTAAATAATTTGCAATAAATCTTTAGTATTCTTTTTATAAATATCAGCAGTAAATTTTACTCTATTATCATAAAATCCTAAATCTACACCAAAGTTAATATCAGTTGTTGTTTCCCATTTTAAATCTGGATTACCGATTTGATCTAATGTTGTAGAATTAGTTAAAGGATTTGTATAATTTAAATCGAAACTAGAATATGCTGGTAAACCAGATAAATTACCTGTTTTTCCCCAACCTGCTCTAAATTTCAACTCACTAATTGTTGTAACATTTTTTAAGAAATCTTCATTAGACACAATCCATGCTGCTGATACACCTGGGAAAAATCCCCATTTATTTCCAGGAGCTAATTGTGACGCACCACTTTCTCTAAATACCCCATTAAAAATATACTTGTTATTCAAAGAATATGTTACTCTACCAAAATAAGATAAGCTTCTTACTTTGTTTTCTCTATATTCATAAGCTTGATTAGTTGCAGCAGCGTAATCATAATGTCTTTGATTTATATCGAAACCAGTTCCTGAATTTGCATCTCTATAATAATTATTACTTTGCATTGAAAAACCTCCTAATAGTTTTAAATCAGAATTATCAAATTTTAAAGAGTAATTAAGTGTGTTTTCAAAATTTAAATTTTCATATCTTTCCAAAGTATTACTACCTCTACCTTTAATTGTAGTTGGATCATTTTCACCATTTCTTCCCCAAACATTACTATATGGATCCACGAATTGAACATTGTTAGATCTTGTCAAATCGAAAGTAAACATTGGTTTCCAAATTAAACTTGGTAATACATTAACATCAAAACTAATACTACTTAGATATCGGTTTACAGCAGTTACATTTTGTCTTGCTAATAATGAAACAGGATTTTCCCAACCTGATTGATAAGGATTTACAGCATATTGTCCATCTTTATAACCATCTTGATAGGAACCATCAGGATTAGTTTCTCTAATATTTAATTGAGATCCCCATGTTGGTAAAAAAGAAGGAGTCACTAAAGCACTCATTACAGCTCCACCTTGTCCAACACTGTTATTATCACTAATATATGAACCATCAGATTGAATTACGTTCATACTCACATCCGTTTTTAACCAAGAAGTTAAGTTTGCATTTAAATTAACTTTTCCTGAAAATCTTTTGTAATTTGAAGGGCTAATAATACCATCCATTAATTGATACCCTAAAGCTCCATAAAATCTTACTTTATCTGTACCTCCAGCGTATGAAAAATTATAATTTTGATCAATCCCAGTTCTTAATATCTTATCTTGCCAATTAGTATAAATACCTGCATATTTTGCATCATTAGCTGTTGTTAAATAACTAGGATTAATTTCACCTAATAAAGTTTTATAATCTGATAAATTTAAAACATCAACATTACTAACTGCATTAGAATAACCTAAATAAGAACTAAATTGAAAATCATTTTTATTAGCTTTTCCTTTTTTTGTTGTAATAATTACAACCCCTGTAGAACCATTAACACCATAAATAGCAGTTGCAGTTGCATCTTTTAATATGGCCATGTCAACTATATCTTCCACATTTAAACCTGTAATATCTTTTGTTTGAATACCATCAATTACATATAAAGGTGCATTTCCAGAATTTATTGAGCTAAGCCCTCTAATTCTAACATCAAAACTAGCTCCTGGTTTACCCGATGTTTGTACAACATTTACACCTGTTGCATTACCTTGTATTGCTTGAGCCACATTTAAAATTGGTCGATTTTCAAATGCGTCAGCCTTAATTGTTGAAATAGCATTTGTAACATTTTTACTTTTCTGTGTACCATAACCTACACTAACAATTACTTCTTTTAGTTGGCCTACCTCTTCAACTAAATTAACAATAATTTCTCCTTCAGATATTTGAACTTCTTTTGTTTGATATCCTACATAAGAAACAACTAATACTTTGGCATCATTAGGTGCCGATAATTTAAATTTTCCATCAAAATCTGTTACTGATAAAATTTTTGTGTCTTTGACAACAACATTAGCTCCTACTAATGGTAACCCATCAGATAACACCTTACCAGATACACTTTGTTGTGCGTGTACAGATGAGATAAAAACTAAAAAAATAGATAAAAAGAATATTTTTTCTTTAAATCTTTCTAAAAGTGGTTTTAAATTCATAATTAAATAAGTTTTTGTTCATTCATTTTTACAAGTACATCATGTCTTGTTAACGAGATGTTAAATTATTTACTAATCATAAATTTCAAACTTTACAAACCACAACAAAATATATACATCATTAAAAAAACATGAAAAAAAATATGAATCTTTAAATAAACCTTGAAATACAAGAAAATTTGGAAAGAAAATAATTTATGTAAAAATTAAAAAAACAACTAAAAAGCTTAACGAAAAGGTTATTGTTGTAGAAATGTTGTGGTTAAAAAGGTAAAACTGTATAGTTAAACACTCAAAATATAATCTACCAAACCATCATCATGTAACAAATTCATCTTTTTTCGCAAACGATATCGTTTTATTTCTATACTTCTTATTGAAATATTTAACATTGGGGCAATCTCTTTTGAACTTAAATTTAACCTCAAATAGGCACAAAATTTCAAATCACTAGGGGTTAAACTAGGATGTAATGCTTTTATACGCTTTAAAAAATCTTTGTCTACATTATCAAAAGATTCTTTAAAAGTATTCCAAGTATCGTCCTTGTCTATGTTTTTTGATATAGTTGTAATTACTGATTTTAGATTTTTATTATCCAAATTCTCAGTAGATTTTTTTAAATCATCTTTAATAATTGCTAACAACTCATCTTTTTTAATCAAGTTCATGTTTGTTACTGCTAACTCTTTGTTTTTTGCATCTACATCAAGAGCTAACTGTTCATTTTTTAATTTTATTAACTGTTTTTCATTTTCTAAAGCAGCAATCTCTAATAATAAATTATTTTCCTCAATTAATTTTTGTTCTTTTTTTCTATAGTAATTTTGGTAAGTTTTATTAATATAAAAAACTAAAATTATAAAAAAAGCTGTGTATAAAACCCATGCTGCATATGAATTATACCAAGGTCTCTTAATTTCAAATTTATATTCAATAGTATCAATTGAAGGTGAATTAGCTACTTTAGCTTTTACTCTAAAAATATAGTTACCAGGAGAAAGATTTTTGAAGTTTGTTGATGTCTTATTGCTCCAAGTACTCCAATTCTCTTGAAAACCTTCTAATTGATATTGATATTTTACATCTATAAAATCATCATATTGTGGTACAGAATAATTAAAAACAATATTATTTTCAGAATTGTGCAAAGCAACCTCTTTTGAAATAGGAATATATTTTGAAGATTTTTCTAATCTGTTTACTAATACAGAATTCAAAATTAGATTATGAGTCTTAACTTTAAAGTTTGATAAATTTATAATAAAATAACCATCTGTTTTTCCTACTAAATATTCATTATAACCAATTTGAGATATATTTTCAAATCCATTCATTGGATTAGTAATTGTAAATGGTATAGAAAGCTTATTTATTTTATAATTAGAATCAAAATTTCCAGATGTTATATAGTAAATTGCACTTTTAGTAAAAATCCATATCCTATTGGACTTATCTACACTTACTTTTCCTGATATATAACCTCCTTCAACTATTATTTGACTTAAAAAAATATCCTTTTCAAATTTATTAGTTCTATTATTTAGTTGGAATACTCCTTCTTTTCCAAAAAAATAAATTAAACCATTAAATTTTACAAGACCAATATTTTTACCCTTTCTTGGAGATGATAATATTTTAAAATTACTAATACTAGTTGCTTTATCATCTAATTGCGCTTTTATTAATCCTTTATATTCATGTCCAACATATACAACATTATCATTATTTATTTCAAAATATCTTGAAGAAATATCAAAACCTTTAATTTTATTTTTAAAGTACCATTCTCCATTATTTTTCTCTAATACAGATAAACCATTATAATTACCTTGAATTAAAATATTCTTATGGTTTGGATGTGTATTAAATTCCCAAGTTCCCGACTCACTATAAATAAGCCTTGCGTTATTTCCATTTATTACAAAAGTTCCTAAATCATGACCGCAAAATAATTGATTGTCATATTCATATAAGGTCCAAACTTGACCTTTAGTTCCGCTAATAAAATTAAAACGACCTTTATCTGATATATTCCTATAAAACAAACCTTGATTAGTTCCTAAATAAATTTTGTCTTGATACTTAACAGAAGCATAAACGGTTCCCAAATAACCATCATCATCTTTATAATTTCTAATTGGTGAATGTAAATTGATGCAATTGATTCCATTATCTAGTCCTAACCAAATATTTTGATCGGAATCTTCTTTTATAGACAATATTGTATTATTACTTAAACCTGTAGTTTGTGTAATATGATTTTCTATTTTCCCTTTAACGTCTAATAAAAATATTCCGTTGGATATAGTTCCTAATGCAAAGCCTCCATTAGATAATTTTTGTGCACTAAAAATGGTGTTTCTTTCAATTTCTTCTTCAGATTCAAAATGAAACTTTGATAGCTCATTTTTTTCTAATTTAAAAATTCCTGCCCTTTCTGTTTGAAGTAAAATTCCTTCATTATCTTTAAATATTTCAACAATTCTATTATTTCTAATTCTAGAATCATTTGATACTAAAACTTCTTTACCATTAATAATTTTATACAATCCTTGTCCAATAGCTTGAAAATAAATAGCATTATCTACATTGTAACATTTAAATAAATAAGAATGATTATTTATAAAGTTAAACTTACCATTTTTAGAATTATATACATAAATTCTATCAAAAGATTGAAACAAAACCCAGTGATCAACTGATACAATATTCCAAAAATGTTCATCTTCTATTAACTTATTTCTAATTTTATTACTAATTGAAGTATATTTTAGCACCCCATTTGTTTGTCTTTTCCAAAAGCCAAACTCCATATAACAACCCGTGTAAATCTTATCTCCAATTACTTTTACTGAACGAATATTGGTTTCGTTTGGAGATGCATATAAATTCCAATCAGAACCATTAAATTCTAGTAAACCTTCATTATTTGCAAAGTACATAAAATGATTATCATCTTGTGAAATCATCCAGTTTTGATTTCCTGCATGATATACACTTGATGAAAATTTAACTATTGGAGGAATTTCTTGAGCAATACCTGAAATATTTACAAGAAAAAAAGTTGATAGAATATATTTTTTTAAAAAATTGATCATCTGTTTTATTTTAAGTAAAAATATGGCTTTATTAAAATATGTTCAAATATAAATCAATTTTTAAATTTTGTTATTTGTGCTTCAATAATATTATTCTTTTCATTAAGAAATATAGGAGAAATTGTAACTTTTATATGCAAGAAGGAATAGAATATTTTCTTAAAATTTAAATATTGTATATGACCAATTATAATCAAAATCTAATAAAAATCACAAAAAATATACTATGAAAAAAAGTATCAATTGAAATTTAATAAAAACTTAATGAATTATCATTTTTTTATTCCTTTTCTATTATTGGCATAAACTACCATAAGATACATTCCTTTTGACAAACTACTCACATCAATTTGATTTGTATTTAGCGTTTGTGTTATAACTTTGTTTCCAATTAGGTTGAATATTTCAACTTTATCAATGGTAATATCAGAAGCAATTGAAATAAAATCATGAGAAGGATTTGTAAAAGTAAATTCAGTAAATGCATTTGTATCTTGATGTAACGAACAATTATTTCCTACAACATAAGAAAAATAACGTGTAACCGACATGCCATTTGCATAAGCAAACTTAACTGCATAATTGATGGTTGCACCATTTGTTTGCCCCGTTAAAGTATATGTAAATGTGTTACCTGAAACATTAGACATTGGAGTTTCTGCAAATGGCGATTGTCTCCATAAATAAGCAACTACACCTATTTTATCTGTATCTAACAACTCAAATGTAACTTTTACAGAATTCGTTCCAAGGGTTTCAAAGGAATAAGTATAACCTGTTGAAAAAGTACCTTGGGATGCCTCGTTACTAGTTCCTGAACACCCTACAAATCCTAAAGTGGTTGCATTTAACACAATGGCATTGTTAGCAGCATTATTTCCAGTAGGATCGGAAGCTGCTATTGAAAAAGTATAATTGGTATTCGGAGTTAAATTTGGAACGATAACTGATTTTTGAACTCCAGAGGTACCAAATGTATTAATCGAATTGCTTCCATAATTAATATCATAATTTACAGTTCCAAAATTATCGGAAGCATTTAATAACAATTCGATAGAAGAACTCGTAATATTTCCTACAGCCGCTGTAAAATTCGTAGGCGCCTGATTATCAACAGCAACATTTTGGAAAACTCTAACATAATCAATCTCCATAGTAGCTTGTGTAAAATTACTCGGAATTACTCCTGCAACACCTCCCATAGCAATGTTCAACAACAAATATTGTTCGGCATTAAAAGGCCAAGTGGAAGCATTTTTGACCGTCGGATTGTAGGTATAAAAGGCAACACCATCAAGCAAGAATGTAATTTGATTAGGTGACCAATTCATAGAATATACATGAAAATCACTTCCTAAATTATTAGCAACAACTCCACCTAAAGCAGTAATTGGCACATCTACAGAAACCCATTGATTAGCTACCAATTGAGGAGTAGAACCTCCATTAATATTAATTTCTAATGCAGAAGCTTCAGCTGAACCACCTCCAAAATCTACTAATTTCACGTTAAATACATCACCGGTTAAATCAGTATCAGTAATGTAAAAGTCAAAATGAATATGTGTAAAAGCTGATAAATCCAATCTATTTGATTGAAATTCAATACCATGACACACAACACCTGTATTTTTTTTCAAAGTATTATTTCCTGAAATTTGAACTTGAGTTGTAGCAGCACCACCGCACCATCCTGCGTCAAAATTATCAAAAGTAATAGGGGGTGTAAGCATCACTATAAATAGAAACAACATCCCCAACTGGTCTTGCTGGTGGTGTTGGAGCAGCAACTGTAGGAGCAGGATCTACTGGAGGTGTTCCATGTTTTCCTCTGATATTATCTACATAAAAAGTTCTTGCTGGCTTAGTAACGTTAGGAAAGAAAGAAGTTTCTCCATCAGCCCAATAAGTATGTATTACAAACCCTGTATAAGTACCATCTGCTAAAGCAGCTTGCCCATCTAATGAAGTATTAAAAGTAAAAGAAACTGTTTGCCAAACACTACCACCTGGGTGACTTGCTGCTGCAGCAACAACTGTAGCTGCACCTGAACCACCTGTTACTTTAACTAAAAATGTAATCGGATCTGCAGAAAATACATCCATTGTCATTGTTTGAGAAGTAGATAAATCTACTGGAGTAGTCAAAGTTAAGTTTACACCTTGCCAAACATCCGTAGAAGGGTTACCAACAATTTTTAATACTTTAGTAGTATTAGTACCTGTTCCATCCTCAACTACTGGAGGAGCCATTCCACCAAATTCTGCACCAACAGAACCTGATTCTGCAGGTTCGAAACCTAATACTAATGGAAGAACTTCTACAACTGAAACATTATCAATAAATACATAACCAACAGCTGCTCCCATATCAAAAATAACTCTATCTGCAACAGTATTACCATAATTAATAGTAATATCGTATGAAAAAGTTTGAGGACTTGAAGTTAACGTAGGTGTGTAAGTTAAAGCTGAATAAGGAGCATTATTTTGACCTAAACCAGCAATAATTGTTCTTGAACCTGTAATAGCATCTGTAAATGCATCAAAAGTAAATCGGTACGTTTTACCATCTTCTAATAAAACGTCTTGACTTAAATTAACGTCCCAAGGATTACCAGCGGCACCAACATTAGCCTGATTTACATAACTTCCACCACCTAAATCCACTACATTTGCAGCATTTCCATACCAAGGAGAGGCAGCTCCTGATTGAAAATTACCATTGCTCACCAAATTTTGAGAAAAACCTAGTGAACAAAACATAAATGATAATAAAATAGTAATTTTTTTCATAATATTTAATTTTGTTTAGTTAAATTTTAATAATTGTAAAATTAATTGATAAAATTCACTTTCAAATTTTAATTTATATATACAAACTATACATATACTTTTTTTGATGTTTAAAAAAAATACAAAAAATTAAAATTTAAAACTCTAAAAATCAAATGTTTAAAACAAAAATATAATGAAAATGTATAGTTGTTGTATAGTTAAAAAAAAGAACAATAACTTACTACAACGTTATAATTAGACTTAATTTTAGCAATAAATACGATTTGGAAACTAAAGAATAAGTATAACTTAATTAAGATTAATTATCTTTGCAAATCTTTGTAAAAACAACCATGACACAACCTGATTTTTCTACCTTAGAACCTAAAAAAAACATTCTAATTAAAGGGGCACAATTGCACAACCTTAAAAATTTAGATGTTGCTATACCTAGAAATAAATTAGTAGTTATTACTGGACTTTCCGGTTCTGGTAAGTCAAGTTTGGCTTTTGACACCTTGTATGCTGAAGGACAACGCAGATATGTTGAAAGTTTATCGTCATATGCACGTCAGTTTTTAGGAAGATTAGACAAACCTAAAGTAGAATACATCAAAGGAATTGCTCCCGCAATTGCTATTGAACAAAAAGTAAATACCAGCAACGCGCGTTCCACCGTTGGAACTTCTACCGAAATTTATGATTATTTAAAGCTTCTTTTTGCCCGAATTGGAAAAACTTACTCACCTATTTCTGGTAAAGAAGTCAAAAAAGATACAGTTTCTGATGTGATTAATGACATCAAAACATTTCCAATTGATAGTAAATGGTTGCTGCTTGCTCCAATTCATTTAGAAGAAGGAAGAGTATTAGAAGACAAGCTAAAAGTACTGTTACAACAAGGTTTTGCACGTATTTTAGTAGATAACGAAATGGTTCGTTTGGATACCATAGACCAACACCAATTAGATAACAAAGACATTCTCCTTATTGTTGACCGAATTGTCGTTAAAGACGAAGAAGAATTCTATAATCGATTAGCCGATGCCGTGCAAACCGCTTTTTACGAAGGAAAAGGTATTTGCTATTTGCAAGAAGTTGATTCAAAAAAACGTTTAGAATTCAGTTCTAATTTTGAATTGGATGGGATTACGTTTTTAGAACCAAATATTCACTTGTTCAGTTTCAACAATCCTTACGGAGCTTGTCCAACATGTGAAGGCTACGGAAGTGTTATCGGAATTGATGAGGATTTAGTAATTCCAAATACCGCTTTATCGGTTTATGAAAATGCTGTATTTCCTTGGCGTGGTGAAAGTATGGGATGGTATCGCGACCAATTGGTAAACAATGCTTATAAATTTGACTTCCCTATTCATAAACCCTTTTTCGAACTTTCAGAGGAACAAAAACAGCTGATTTGGGATGGAAATTCGTATTTCACTGGATTACATGATTTCTTCGCTGAATTAGAGGAGAAAAACTATAAAATTCAAAACCGCGTTTTACTTTCCAGATATCGTGGAAAAACAAAATGTACCACTTGTAAAGGCAAACGTTTACGTTACGAGGCGAATTTCATTAAAGTGGGTGGAAAAACAATTTCTGATTTAGTGGATTTACCAATTGTAAACTTAATTGATTTCTTCAAAAAATTAGAATTAAACGAATACGATGCTAAAGTTGCCAAACGTTTATTAATCGAAATCAACAATCGTTTAGACTTTTTATTCAACGTTGGATTGAGTTATTTGACATTAAATCGTAATTCTAATACGCTTTCTGGTGGTGAATCGCAACGAATTAACTTAGCCACTTCGTTAGGAAGTAGTTTGGTCGGTTCGATGTACATTTTAGACGAACCAAGCATCGGATTACATCCAAAAGACACCGAAAGATTAATCGAAGTATTAAAAGATTTACGCGATTTAGGCAATACCGTAATCGTTGTAGAACACGACGAAGACATCATGAAAGCTGCCGATATGATTATCGATATTGGTCCAGAAGCAGGAACACATGGTGGTGAATTAGTAGCTCAAGGAACGTATGATGAAATCCTTAAAGCCGATTCATTAACCGCTAAATATCTGAATGGAAAAGAAGAAATTTCGGTTCCAAAAACCAGAAGAAAATTCAAAAATCACATCGAAGTTATTGGCGCGAGAGAAAATAACTTGAAGAATGAAAACTTTACTTTCCCATTGGAATGTCTGACTGTTATTACAGGTGTTTCAGGAAGTGGAAAAAGTACATTAGTTAAAAAGATTCTGTTTCCAGCCATTCAAAAGAAATTAGAAGGTGTTGGTGAAAAAGCAGGTCAATTTACTGAATTACAAGGAAGTTTCTCTCATATCAAACATATAGAATACGTAGACCAAAATCCGATTGGAAGAAGTTCGCGTTCGAATCCAGTTACTTATATTAAAGCTTACGATGATATTCGAGATTTATTTGCGAAACAAAACGTTTCTAAACTACGAAATTATCAAGCCAAACATTTCTCTTTCAACGTTGATGGCGGAAGATGCGAAGTTTGTAAAGGTGATGGCGAAGTAACCATCGAAATGCAATTTATGGCGGATGTTCATTTGGAATGTGAAGCTTGTAACGGAAAACGTTTCAAAAAAGAAGTGTTAGAAGTTACTTTCGAAAACAAAAACATCGATGACATTTTAAAAATGACCATTGATGAAGCTTTGTTATTCTTTACTGAACAAAAACAAACTAAAATCACCCAGAAATTACAACCTTTACAAGACGTTGGTTTGGGTTATGTGCAATTAGGACAATCCTCTTCTACCCTTTCTGGTGGCGAGGCGCAACGTATTAAATTGGCTTCGTTCTTAGTAAAAGGTACAATTAAAGACAAAGCATTATTTGTTTTTGACGAACCTACAACAGGTTTGCATTTTCACGATATCAAAAAATTATTAGCTTCGTTTGATGCGTTATTGGAAAAAGGACATTCGATTATCGTTATCGAACACAATTTAGATTTAATCAAATGTGCTGATTACATTTTAGATATTGGTCCAGAAGGTGGTGAAAATGGTGGAAAATTAATTGCTTTTGGAACACCAGAAGAAGTAGCCAAAAATAAAAACTCGGTAACCGGAAAATATTTAAAAGAGAAATTATAAAATGATAAACCCTTCTGCAAACGGTTGGATTGACAAATTCTTTGCTGAAAACAATGACAATTTCATTGATTTTCAAGGTAATACTTTGTCATTTTATGAAGATTGTAGAACTACAGGTTTTATTTATGGTTATGTGGTACGCTACCAACTTCAAAACCAAATCAATACCTCAAAATGGTCGTATGATGAAGTGACGAAAGTTGGTTTTTTGAATACGCTTTTTTCGTTATATCGTATCGAAAAATCAAACGGAACGAAAGAGGATTTCATCAATTCGGTTTACCAATTTTACAAAATCATTCAACCTGAAAACCTGAATTTCATCAAAAAATTACTTCCAGAAGGGACACACAGTTCACGCTTAGAAAAAATTATAGATGACCGAATCCAAACGAATAATAATACGATTAGCAAGAATTTCTCGCACATCATTACCAATGCGCTTTTATTTATTGATGTTTTGGCATTCGAACATTTTTTAAAAAATGAAACGTTACCATCCGATTACCTGAAAAATGTAGAATCGGATTGTATCAAAATTGTTTCGTTAGCTTTAAAAATTAAAGAGCGAAAATCAAAATACGATGAATTATTGGTGAAATTGTTTGAAAATTCAATTCGTTATACCAAATTCAATACTATTGAAAACATTGAATTATCGGAAATAAAATTGATGCGACACACTTCTTTATTAGAACGTTTATATTTATTAGACATTGCACAAATGGCGCTTTGGAGCGATGAAAAATTGGAATCTAATGAAGAAAATTTTTTAAAACTTTTAAGTTCGGAATTAGAATTAAAAGCTAGTTTACTTGAAAAAAGCACAAAAGAAATAAATGATTTTATCGAAAAATACAGGGCGGAAATTCCGTTTTTTAATTATTCGAATCCAATAAAACATTTTTACGACCAAGCCAATAAAAATGTAACCAAACTTATCATTCGCAACAAAGACCGATTAACCAAAGAAATCAAGGAAAGTGGTGAATTGATGCAGCTTTTAGCCAAATCTACCACAAAAGATTTAAGCAAAGATGAAAAAAAGAAAGTAAAAAAACAGTTGCTCGATATCTGTAAAACAGTTCCATCGTTGACTATCTTTTTACTTCCTGGCGGTGGCTTGTTATTGCCTATTTTAATAAAATTTATTCCACAGTTATTGCCATCGGCTTTTAATGAAAATTTAGAGGATTAAAACTTCAACTGATACACATCATCTAAATCTTTATCACAATTAAAATTTACACCTAAATCGGTTACATAACCATCGTTAAGTCCGTAAACCCAACCGTGTAAGGATAATTCTTGACCGTTTTTCCAAGCGGTTTGAACAATGGATGTTTTAGCTAAATCCATAACTTGTTCTTTTACGTTGATTTCAACAAATTTATTAAAGCGTTCCTTTTCATTTGTAATGGCATCTAACTCATTTTGGTGAAAACGATAGACATCTTTAATATGTCGAATCCAATTGTCGATGATTCCTATTGAACTATTTCCCATCGCTGCTTTTACTCCTCCACAACCATAATGTCCACAAACAATTACATGTTTTACTTTCAATGCATTTACAGCATAATCCAAAACACTCAACATATTCATATCAGAATGTACCACCATATTGGCAATATTTCGGTGAACAAAAACTTCGCCTGGTTCTGCCCCAATAATCTCATTAGCTGGCACGCGACTATCAGAACAACCTATCCACAATAATGGTGGATTTTGACCATCAGCTAAATTTTTGAAATAATTAGAGTCTAAGGCTAGTTTACTTTCTACCCATTTTTTATTATTATCCAATATCTTTTTATAAAAATCACTCATTATCATATAAATAGTGTATAAATATAAAATAAAAAGCTATCATTTCTAAATAATATAGAAAATAGATAGCATTTAAATTTTGATTTCAAATTAGTGTCTCAATGCTGCTACTGTAAATTCAGGGTTCATATCATCCTTAATATATAATACATCATCGTAAAAAGTTACAACACCTGTTTCAATATCATGCATGGCTCCAACAATTCCAATTTGTCCATTTTCTAACATTTGCTCCAAAACAAAGCTTCTTTCAATGATATTTTTTACACTTCTTTTTACATTGATTTCTGCCACGTTCTCAACAAACTCACTATTCTTTGAACTTCTTTCAGAAGTAGTTACTTTTTCTTCGTAAACTGCTGGTTGAATTTTAGATAATAATTCCGTTAAATTACCCATTTCTACATGGTCGCAAGCACCTTTTACAGCACCACATTTAGAATGTCCTAAAACAACAATCAATTTGGAGCCAGCTACTTTACATGCGAATTCCATACTCCCTAAAATATCAGTATTAACAATATTTCCTGCAATTCTTACCGAAAAAATATCACCTAACCCTTGATCAAATATTAACTCAGCAGAAGTTCTACTATCAATACAACTTAAAATTGTGGCAAAAGGCCATTGTCCATCTCTAGTTTCATTAACCTGTTCTAATAAATTGCGATTAGCTTTCAAATTATTTATAAAACGATTGTTACCTTCTTGTAAAAATTGTAATGCTTTACGAGGCGTCATCTGTGCTTGTGTTTCTTTATTATGTGCTTTCATATTATTCTTTATCTATTTTTGAATCTTTAATTTTTACGTGTTGAAACTCCGTATTATCTAAATTATATTGCTCTTTAAATCCTATTAAAGTTAAAGTAATATCTTTATCCTTTACTGTTACATTTCTAAAATCTTTGATCAATTCCACTACATCAAAATCTATATATTTAGTATGAGATGCATCAATAACTAATTTAGAACCATGAGGAATTTGACCTAATGTGGTTTTTATCGCTGCCTTATTTAAAAATGAGACTTCTTGCGCTAATTTAATAGTAATAATATCACCATCATGAAAAGATTCTTTCTTAAACGAATAAGCAATCTTTAGATTTTGATATAAAATAAAAATGATGCTCACTGCTAAACCGATTCCTACACCTTTTAATAAATCAATACGCACAACAGCTATTACCGTAATAATAAAAGGAATAAACTGAGAATAACCATTTTTCCACAAATGAACAAATACACTAGGCTTTGCTAATTTATACCCTACCATTAATAAAACTGCAGCCAATGCTGCTAAAGGAATCTTATTCAAAATAAATGGAATTGAAAGTGCAAACGTAAATAACAACACTCCATGAAAGATCGTTGCTAATTTAGTTCGCCCTCCAGAATTTATATTTGCAGATGAACGAACAACAACCGAAGTCATTGGTAATCCTCCTAATAAACCACTCAAAATATTGCCAATACCTTGAGCTTTTAATTCTCTATTCGTATCTGTAAATCGTTTAAATGGGTCTAGTTTATCAGTAGCTTCAATACATAATAAAGTTTCTATAGAAGCCACTACTGCAATAGTTACGGCAACTATCCAAACCTTTTCATTAGCCAATTCGGCAAAATTAGGCAAGGCGAAACCTTTTTGAATTTCACCAAAAGAAGGCAAACTCACTAAATGATTTTGAGTCACAATAGCTAGATTAGAACCCGATTGTATGAAAAACTCATTCAACAAAATACTAACTACTACTACTACAACTAAAGCTCCTGGAATTACTTTGATGTTTCGTAATGCAGGTACTTTTTCCCAAAGAATTAATATTGCTAACGACAATAATGCTATTAGTAATGCTCCTGTGTGAATATAATTTATGGATTCTATTAACGTGTCAAATGTAGAATGACCTGATTTTTCTATATAGAAAAAATCACCTTCATTATCAATATCATGACCAAAAGCATGTGGAATTTGCTTTAATATAATAATAATACCAATAGCAGCTAACATGCCTTCTATTACACTAGTAGGAAAATAATTAGAAAAACTACCCGCTTTCAAAAAACCTAAAGCAATCTGAATTAATCCCGCTAAAATTACTGCTACTAAGAAGATATCAAACCCTCCTAAATCTGTAATTGCAGTTAAAACAATAGCGGTTAAGCCTGCAGCTGGACCCGTAACACTTAATGACGAATTACTTAAAATACCAACTACTACACCACCTATTACACCTGAAACAATTCCCGAAAACAAAGGAGCACCAGATGCTAATGCAATTCCTAAACACAATGGCAAAGCCACTAAAAATACAACCAAACCAGATGCAAGATCTCCTCTTACATTGGAAAAAATAGAATGTTTATTCATGAAAAAATTTTATAATACGTTATTACTACACTCAAACAAAATGAAAAGTGCGATGAAAAAAAGTATTATAAAATATTAGGAGGTGGAGAAAAAATTTGATGCGCCAAATTAGTAAAACTCAAATCATGCTCTACTAATACATTTAATTCAATTACATCAGATTGAACAAAACTGATAGGAGCATAACTAAATAGAGGTACCGATTTAATTTCATTGAAAGGAATATGATTTTCTTCTTCTTCACACATTGTATAAAAACAAGACGTATCAGCCTTTTTATCTATTAAACCAACTAAAGTTGGCGTTGATAAAAAGGCTATAAAAATGAATAAAAATACATTTACCAATGATTTCATTTTGCGAATATACTATTTCAAACCGAAAACTCATCAAAATTTATCATAAAAAAAAACACCTTTAAAAGGTGCTTTTTTTATTAAATTTCTTCGTTTAACCAAGCTTTCAACATCCAATTGGTTTTTTCTTGTTCTGCAATAAAATCACTCATCATCGAATTGGTTCCTTCATCACTTATTTCAGCGGCTTTTATCAAAATTTGTCTTTCTAATTGCAAAAGAACACTAATAGATTCTAATATTAATTGAATCGCTTCTTCATCATTAGAAATATCTTTACCTACCCTTAACTTACTATTAGCTATGTAATCTGAAAAAGTATGCAATGGAACACCACCTAATGTTAGAACACGTTCAGCTATTAAATCAATTTTTATTTGACTATCGTTATACAGCTCTTCAAATTTTAAATGCAAATCAAAAAAACGCTTTCCTCGAATATTCCAATGCAATCCTCTTAAATTTTGATAATAAATTTGAAAATTAGATAACAAGCCATTTAAATCTTTTACTAATGCTTCAGATTCTGTTACGGGTAATCCTAAACTGTTAATTTTCATATTTTAAATTTTATTTTACCAAATTTACAAAATTTTAAGTCTTTTTTTTCATAAGTTAAATTGATAGTTTTTATATTTGTATCAAATTTATCAATAATGACAATTACACAACTTTACTACGTATTAGCAGTTGCCGAACACAAAAACTTCACATTAGCTGCAGAAAAATGTTTTGTTACGCAACCCACTTTGAGTATGCAGATTCAAAAATTAGAAGATGAATTGGATATCTTAATTTTTGACCGAAGTAAAAAGCCTATTTTACTTACTGAAGTTGGTGAAAAAATCGTAAACCAAGCAAAAAATATTGTTAACGAGGCAGGTCGTATTAAAGATATCGTAGATCAACAAAAAGGATATATAGGTGGTGAATTTAAAGTAGGGATAATTCCTACCATTATGCCAACACTTCTTCCGATGTTTTTAAATAATTTTATAAAAAAATATCCTAAAGTAAATTTGATTATAGAAGAACAAACTACAGAAGAAATTATTAAAAAATTAAAAAACGGCCATTTAGATTGTGCTATTGCGGCTACTCCACTCGAAGAAGAAAATTTAAAAGAAATTGTGCTGTATTATGAACCTTTTGTAGCTTATGTACCTTCTAATCATCCAACAATCAACAAGAAAGAAATTGAAATATCAGATTTAGACTTAGATAAAATTTTATTGCTTCAAGATGGACATTGCTTTAGAAATGGAATTTTAAATTTATGCAAAAACAATAAATTTATTTCCGATGGCTACTTCCAACTTGAAAGCGGGAGCTTTGAAACACTTATTAAATTAGCAGATGAAGGTTTAGGAACTACATTACTACCTTATTTACATACGCTAGATTTAAATGAAAAAAGCAAATCAAAACTTAAACCATTTAAAGATCCTAAACCCGCAAGAGAAGTAAGTTTAATTTATCCAAAAAACGAATTAAAAATTCATATTATCAACGCACTACGAGATACAATTTCAGGCGTTGTTAGAGGAGCAATTGCTTTTAGTGACGTGGAAATCATAAGCCCAAAATCGAAATAAAAATAAAAATCCCGAAAGAACTTTCGGGATTTTTTTTAATTAATATAAATTAAACATTGTCTTAATTCTGGCTTTTCTTTTGTAAACTGTAACAGCCATTCTCTTAACTGATCTATCTCGTAAGGAAGTAATACTTGTACAGCTTTTTCTAATTCTTTACAAAATAATTTTGCATCAAAACTCACACGCTCTAAAATCGATTTCGTGTAAGAAAACATTGATCTAGACATAAATTATTAACTTAATTGGTTAGACTAGGGATAAGAACATGTTGTAAAGATAAATAAAAAAAATAGTTCGAAAAATAATTTATTTACTAAAAAAATGCTAAATTTTTATTAAATTCTTAATTAACAAGAAAACTATATGCGTTTTATCGCTCGTAACATCTCACGTTTCCCTGGAGCTCCTGGTAGCTTTTCAATTGAAAACCCAACACTTAGCATTGCATTTTTTATTGAAGTACGACAAGCATAGGTCACTAAAACCCCATTAGGTAAAAGTGCATCAAACATTTTTTTAAAAATAACTTCACTCCACAATTCTGGCTGCAATGGAAATCCGAAAGCATCAAAGTAAATTAAATCATATTGCTCTTTATCGTTAATATCTTGAAAAAATTGTTTTCGCTTGGTAAGAATAAATTTTTCAGTAATGTGTTGTTGGCTTTCCCAATCACAAGAATGCATCTTATCAAAAACAACTTGATATTGAGTAGCTTGTAATTCGGTAACATAATTCATTTGAGCAATTTCTTCACTAGAAATTGGGTACGCTTCAACTCCAACATAATTGACTTTCTCTATATCTAAAGTTTCCAAAAAAGTAATAAAAGCATTCAAACCTGTACCAAAACCAATTTCTAATAGCGATATTGATTTTTGATTTTGTAATAAATCCAATCCATTTTTAATAAACACATGTTTCGCTTCCTGAATAGCCCCGTGAGTAGAATGATAGTTCTCATTCCAATCAGGAATGTGTATCGTAGTAGAACCGTCGTTTGTAATAATGATTTCTCTTTTCATAAAAATTCAAAAAGAAAAGGTTTAAGAATTCGAAATCTAGCTCTTAAACCTTTTATAATTATGAGTTTTTTTACTCAATATACAACTTCTTAATTTTCGGAATTGGCCCACCGCATTTTACTTCATGGCATTGAATACAAGCATCAATTCCGTTATTAAAATGTTCCTTGGCGTTTTTCGGATCTTCATAAATCAATTCCTGAGCTTTGATAAATTTAGCTGCTTGTTCCTCAAAAAAAGCATCTTTATCCGTTTCATCGGTCATCACTGCTTTGTGAATTTTAATAAAATGTTGTGGAAATTTACCAATGGTATCTCCTTTTATAATACGCTCTTTTAAACGCTGATTATCCACATACATTTGCTCCATCAAAGCTGCCATTTCTGACATTTCGTACATTTCAAATCCATCATTATCAACTTTTGAATCGGTTTCACAAGCTTCTTTATCCGTTGCTTTTTCATCCGCTTTTTTATCACATGAAAAAGATAAAAGAGCAAATAAGCAAAGTAGAAATAACTTTTTCATTACTTAGCAATTAAAACACCATCAGCCATAAATGAATACGTCACTTTTGGCGCTACAATACTGTCAATTGCAGCTTGCGATTTTCCAGCGTCTTTAGCATAATGTTTTAAAACATCAACACTTTCAATACTTACAAATGCTTTTCCATTTACAATCACTTCTTTGTCTTGTGCATTCTTTGGAACGAAGAAACCATAATCTTTAAATTTAACAAAAGCTTCTTTGTCATCCGCTAAATCTAATGTCATCCAACATCCTTTCTTCTGACAAACTTCGTTGATACCCGATTTAAATTTAACTTCTAAAGTATCACCTTCTTTTAAAGTTTTAAATTTATCCATCATCTCGGCACTTGTTATTGCACCATCTGTTGAAATAGAATCGCCAAAAACAGCATAAGCAATTTTTACTTCTTCTGGCTTAGCTTCTTGCTTTTTTTCACAACTAACAAACGCTAATGTTAAAAGTGAAAGTGTAACTATATTTTTCATATTATTTGTGAATATTTTCAACAAAAATAACGATATTTTTTCTATTTTCGGAACTTCAAAAAAAGTTTCGTTTAACTAAGGTTAATATGATTTATCAAAAAGAAATCATTCTTTGTTGTTGATAATTATTTTTCAATAAGTAAAAATAAAACTTCTTTTTTTTAGTAAATTTGCAACCAATATCTAAAAATCAACATTTTTTTTGTTGATAATACAAAACTAATTTTATAACAGTTTGACCCTAATGGAATTAAAAACTTTAAACGAAATTGAAATTATTTCGGCTCCTCATTCAAAAATCAACGAAGTAGATTTTGAAAACCTAACTTTTGGTAATGTTTTTACAGACCACATGTTAGTATGCGATTATGTTAATGGAGCATGGCAAAAACCTGTTATAGAACCTTATGCCCCTTTTATGATGGACCCTTCAGCAAAAGTATTCCACTACGGACAAGCTATTTTTGAAGGAATGAAAGCATACAAAGATCAACAAGATGATGTTTGGTTATTTAGACCTGATGAAAACTTTCACCGTTTTAATAAAAGTGCAACCCGTATGGCAATGCCTGAAGTTCCTGAAGATGTATTTTTAGGAGGTTTACACCGCTTATTAGAAATTGAAAAAGAATGGGTTAAAAAAGGAAAAGGAAACAGCTTGTATATTCGTCCTTTTATGATTGCTACCGGACATGGTGTAATTGCAGCGCCATCTCAACAATATCGTTTCATGATTATTTTATCTCCAGCGCGTTCTTATTATTCTGGTGAAGTAAAAGTAATCATTGCTGAACATTACAGTAGAGCCGCAAACGGAGGTATTGGTGCCGCAAAAGCTGCAGGAAACTATTCTGCACAATTTTACCCAACAAAATTAGCCAACGAACAAGGGTTCCAACAAATTATTTGGACTGACGATGCCACGCATACGAAGTTAGAAGAAGCAGGAACAATGAACGTTTTCTTTAGAATTGACGATACTTTATATACAGCACCTACAAGCGAAAGAATCTTAGATGGTGTTACTCGTAAAAGTGTTATCGAATTAGCAAAAAGAGAAAACATCAACGTAGAGGTTCGTTCCGTTTTAGTAGCCGAAATTGTTGAAGCTGCTAAAAACGGCTCATTAAAAGAAATTTTTGGTGCTGGAACAGCTGCCGTAATCAATCCAATTGTTGGATTTTCTTTCCAAGACCAGTATTATGAGTTGCCTAAATTAGAAAATTCTATGGCACTTGAAATTAAAGAAAAACTAACTAACATTCAATATAAATTAGCCGAAGACACTTTTGGGTGGACGGTTAAGATTTAAGAAAATAACCATTGTAAAAAAGTTGCCTACGAGAACCTCAGGCAACTTTTTTTTTATTTTAAAATATCCTCAAAATTAGGTTTAAAGTAATTTGGACCTTTCATAACTTTTCCATCCTCTCGGTAAATAGGTTTTCCGTCTTCACCTAACTTACTCATGTTGGAACGTTGAATTTCATCAAAAACTGCTTCTATTTTATGTTGCAACCCATGCTCTAAAATCGTACCACATAAAATATACAGCATATCTCCTAAAGCATCTGCAATTTCAACGATATCATTATTTTGAACCGCTTCTAAATATTCTTCGTTTTCTTCTTTCATCAGGTTAAAACGAAGTTCGTTTTTTAAAGCACCTAAATCGGCTTTCATTTCTTCACTCACCCCTAAACCATAGGTTTCGTGAAATAACTTTACTGCATTTAATTGTTTTTGCATAACGTATCATATAAATTTCACTAAATTTAGAAAATTTGATACCATTAAATTAGTACTTTTGTGAAAATTTTCAATATGTTTTCAACAGGCCAAATCTATTTTGCGATTTTCTTTGTTATTGTCTTTGTAACTACAATGATTATTGTGTATCGAAAAGATTTAAAACAAATGAAGCCCTTCTACAAAGGAACATACTGGGTATTTTTAGGCTTTTTAGTCTTTATTGGATTACTATTTTTAATAAAAGTTTTGATGAAAGATTAATTTTCTTACTTTTGATAAAACGCAATGCGCTACAATGAGAATTTTAAAATACATATTACTTCTTTTACTCCTTTTTAGTATTGCCTTCCTTGTTTTTGTGGTAACTCAAAAGGGAGACTACAAAATCGTACGTTCTAAAGAAATTAAAATTGAAAAAGATATCGTTTTCAATTTTGTAACTGATTCCTCTTCCTATCAAGATTGGTCTCCATGGAAATCAGATGAAGCGAATTTTAAAAATATAAAAATCACTCCAAACGATAGTTTAACACAAAACATATTTATTTCTGAAATCAAAAATGAATCCCTAATGCGATTTCAAAAAACCAATAATGGTGTTTTGATTACTTGGGAATTAAATGGTAAATTAAATTTTAATCTAAAACTACTATGTGTTCTTAAAGGTGGTGTGGATTATGTAATTGGAAATAAGTTAGAAGAAGGTTTAGAAAATATAGATACTTACTTAGTCAAAGAATTAAAAACGTACAATATCAAAATTAATGGATTGGTTACAAAACACATGACCAACTATATCCAACAAATTGATACTTGTAATGCAGCCGATTTTCAAAAAGTATCCAAAGCCATGTTGCAAAACATGTTATCTTTTGTAGAAAAAAATGATATCGAAATTTTAGGATTGCCTTTTATTACATATGAAAGTGTCAAACCCAATAACAAAGAAATCATTTTTGCTATGTGCGTTCCCGTTGAAGAAGAAATTCTTACTACACCTGGAAGTGAAATTTCTGGCGGTCATTTCGATGAATTTTTAGCAGTAAAAACTACTTTAACTGGTGATTATTCGCATCGTAAAGAGGCTTGGAATAAAGCTAAAAATTATGCCCGAAAAAACAAATTAAACGAAGATACTAACGGAAAATTTATTGAAGTATACAAAACAAGTTTACCTAAAGAACGTAAACCTTCTAAATGGATTACAGAATTATATTTACCGGTGAAGAAAAAAACATTCACACCTAAACCAAAAACGGAAACAACTCAGGATAACCTAGAAAACACAACTGAGACGAATACATCAACTAAACAAACTGAAAAATAAAACCCGATTTTCATCGGGTTTTGTTTTATTTATTCTTTCCTATCAAATATTTTACCACTGTTTCAGCAGCATGCAAACCAAACAAAGCGGGCATCCAGCTATTCGTGCCATAAAACGACTTTTTAAAGTTAGATCCGTCTGTCATTTTTACACTATCGTAATCAGGTCTTTCAAAGGAGTAAACTACTTTTACACCACTCGAAATTCCTTCTAATTTTAAACGTTTTCTCACCTGTTTCGCTAACGGACAATAATCGGTTTTACTGATGTCTTTTACACGCACTTTTTCAGCTTCAAACTTACCTCCTGCGCCCATGTTACTAATAACTTTCACTTTCTTGCGTTTACAAGCTACTATCAAATTGATTTTTGGTGTTAAGCTATCGATACAATCTAAAACGTAATCAAATTCAGGGGTTACCAACTCAAAAGCGCGCTCTGGTGATAAAAATTCTTCTATTCTAGTTAATTTTAAATCGGGATTAATATCCATCAATCGGTCGCCAACAATTTTTACTTTGGGTTGCCCAACCGTACTATGCAAAGCAGGTAATTGACGATTAATATTCGTAATATCTACTACGTCACCATCTACAATAGTCATTTTTCCTACACCAGCTCGAGCTAAAAATTCGGCTGCAAAACTCCCTACTCCACCTAATCCAACCACCAAAACATTGGCGTTTTCTAATCGTTGAATACCTTCTTCTTTAAATAGCAATACTGCTCTTTCTTTCCACTTGGCCATAATTGGGTTGTATCGTTAAATTGTTTAACTAAAAATCCTTGAAAAATTAGTAAAAATGATAGCTTTCATTTCATCAACTGAAATTCCTTTTATCAAAGCTGCTTTTTCATACACTTGATAAATGGATTCTTCAATCGTGTCCGTTTCTAATAAAATTTGATTTTCGGGTGCAAAAGTAAACACTTTTTCTAAATCTTTATTGCGTAGTAAATATTTTCCAAACGATAAATAAAATCCGTTTTTGAGAAGAGATTGCGCCACTTGTTCGTTTTTTGAAAAACCATGAATAATCATTGGGTTTTCGATTTTCATTTCTTTCTTGATGGCAATCACTTCATCATAGGCCGCCACACAGTGCAAAACGATAGGTTTATTCGTTTGCTTTACGATTTCTAATTGCTGTTTAAAAACCGAAATCTGTAAGTCTAAAGGAATTTCTATTCGTTTATCTAATCCACATTCTCCCAAAGCTAAACATTGTTTTAATTGAAGCTTTTGTTTAATAATTTCTAAATCAGTTTCCAAACGATGTTCATCGATATACCAAGGATGAATTCCAATAGAATAACTAGGAATCGAGGCATCAAATTCCCACGGATATTGATTTACCACTTCCATCACATCCGAAAGATTTGAAAATTGGTGCGTATGTAAATTGATGAATTTAGTCATGGAATTTCTTTACTCCAGCATTAATTTCAATATCCAAATCATTCTCTAAAGGCACAATCGGACACGAATATTCATAATTATAAGCACAATACGGATTATAGGCTTTATTAAAATCGATGGTCCATGTTTTTCCTTTTTGCATTCTCATGTCTACATATCGTCCACCAATGTAGCTCTCCTTCCCACAAGTCAAATCAGAAAAAGGAAGAAACAAATAATCTTCATAGCCCGATTTTTTTGATAAATCGATATTTTTATAAACATTCAATTTTAAGTCTTTACCATCAATTGTAAAATGAAGTTCACCATATTTCACATACAATGGCGTTCTAGAAGTTGTGGTTTTCATACCAAAAGCTTTCTCTTTTTTTGTTCTAACAAACTTAGCCTCCACTATATACTTGTCATTCAATGGAAAAAAATCCAACCCTTTAAAAGTTTTGAAATCGGCTTTCATTAAAGGACTTTTCAAGGAATCCGCATAACTTTTGTTAAGTTCGGATTGAAATTGTTTAGCTGAAGCCAAGTCTTTTTGAGCTAACGCAAAAGCCGAACAGAATAAGAAAATCAAAAGTTTGTACATGTGATTCATTTTTAAATCTTAAAGTATAATTAGTTATTTTAAAAACGTTTTTCCAACTGCGTCATTTCGAGTGTTTGGTATTGGTAAAGCCTAAGTTTTACAAATACCAAATGTATCGAGAACTTGAGTTATGCATTTCGCAACTCTTTACCATATACTACCTTTTATTTAGTAGCGATGCCATTGAAATCATTTTTTACAAAAATATATAATTTCTATAACATTTTAATCGTGCTAGCTTTCGTAATTTTGCAACAGAAATAATACCATGTTAAAAAACGCCTTCAACAAATACATCGATAATTTCAGAGGATTTTCTCGCGAAATTTGGATCCTTACCTTAATCACATTCATCAATCGTGCCGGCACTATGGTGCTTCCTTTCTTGTCGAAATACTTGAAAGAAGATTTGCATTTTTCGTACAGTCAGGTGGGTTGGATAATGGTAAGTTTTGGTTGTGGTTCGATTTTAGGGTCTTGGTTAGGCGGAAAATTATCAGATAAAATCGGATTTTATAAAATCATGATTTTTAGTTTACTTACTAGTGGAATCGCTTTCTTTGGCTTGCAATTTGTAACCAGTTTCGAAGGCTTACTTGTTGCCATGTTTTTTATTATGGTAATTGCCGATATGTTCAGACCCGCCATGTTTGTTTCTTTAGGTGCCTATGCTAAACCCGAAAATAGAACACGAGCCCTAACCTTAGTGCGATTAGCCATTAATCTAGGTTTTGCTGCCGGTCCAGCTTTAGGAGGATTACTAATCATGAGTGTGGGGTACAAAGGATTATTCTGGGTAGATGGTGCCACTTGTATTCTTGCTATTCTAATCTTTTGGATTAAAGTAAAAGAAAAGAAAAAATCCAAATACACAGACAAAGAACATCCAGGAGAAGTACTTACACATTCGGTTTTTAAAGACATTCCCTTTTGGATTTTCTTAATAGGTACTTTAATCACCGGAATTTTATTCTTTCAATTGTTTACGACAATTCCACTGTATCACAAAGAGCAATTCAACTTAAGCGAATTTCAAACAGGATTATTGCTTACTTTAAATGGTGTTTTGGTTTTCTTCCTGGAAATGCCTATTGTGAGTTACATTGAAAAACACAACATCAACAAACTAAAAGTCATTACCTATGGCTGTTTGGCTATGGCGATAAGTATTTATTTGTTGTTAGTGAATAATTGGGCTGGCATTTTAATCATCATGATGATTTTCATGACCTTTGCCGAAATGTTCGCTTTTCCTTTCTCCAATTCCTTTGCCATGAGTCGCGCTCCTAAAGGTCACGAAGGGCGTTATATGGCCATTTTTACCATGAGTTATAGTTTAGCGCATATCTTAAGTGCTAAAACAGGAATGGAAATAATTGACCGTTTTGGTTATCAAACCAATTGGTTCTTTATGGGAACTCTTGGTGCTATTGGAGTTTTACTTTTTGTTTGGACCATTAATTTAGTCCAAAAAGAACCAACTCAAAACTTGAAAAACTAAAAATTTAGTTAAATAACTATAAAAATAGTTGTATAACTAAAAAAATAGTTTACCTTTGATGTATCAAAACGATACGTCATGCAAAAACTTACCAACAAAGAAGAAGAAATCATGCACATTTTATGGAAGCTCAAAAAAGCTTTTGTAAAAGATATTATGGAAGAAATTACCGACGATAAACCGCATTACAACACGCTTTCTACTATTGTTCGGAACTTAGAAGAAAAAGGATACGTGGGGTACAATGCTTACGGAAAAACACATCAGTACTTCCCTATCGTAAAAATTGAAGATTACCGAAAAACCTTTATGAATACCGCTATTGATAACTATTTCAATAGTTCGTACAAAAATTTAGTTTCCTTTTTTGCTGAAGAAGAAAAGATTTCGGCAGCCGAACTTCGTGAGATTTTAGCCTTAATCGAAAAAAAGAAATAGTATGGAAAATCTGCTGATTTATTTCCTAAAAGCAAACGGACTCATCATTTTATTTTATTTGATGTACGTCCTATTCCTTCGCAAAGAAACCTTTTTTGTTTCCAATCGTTGGTATTTGATTAGTGGTTTGGTTTTATCTTTGATATTACCTTTAGTCACGTTTACCAAAACCATTTGGGTAGAACCATCACCTATTCCAACGTATAACGAAGAAGTAAGCCCTATTACTTATAATACGATTGCTCCTATCGAGGAAAACCCTCTAGATTGGTCGTTAATTGCTTCAACCGCTTACGCAGTAATTTCGATACTAATCGTAATGAAAATTACGTTGGAATTGGCTTCCTTCTTTAATAAAATCAGAAAACATCAAAAGCATAAAGAAACCAGTTTCACTTTAATTCATTCGGACACAACAGAAAATCCATTTTCGTTCTTTCATTATATTGTGATTAATCCGAATCGCTTTTCTGAAGAAGAATTCCAACATATTTTAACGCATGAAAGCATTCATGTAAAGCAAAAGCATTCTATTGATGTATTACTTGGAAAACTATTTTGTGCCTTCTTTTGGGTAAACCCAATCATTTGGTTCTACCGAAAAGCGATGTTACAAAACCTTGAATTTATTGCCGATAGCGAAACTTTTCAACAAATCGAAAACAAATACGAATATCAAAAAACCTTATTAAAAGTAGTGACTCATCACCACAATTTAAGTATTACTAATCAATTTTATCAATCATTAATCAAAAAACGAATCGTTATGTTACACACAAATCAATCCCACAAAAAAAATGCATGGAAGTATGCCACCATTCTTCCATTGTTAGTCGGTTTCATGTTATTGTTTCAAATTGAAACCATTGCACAAGTAAAAGAAAATCCAGAAAAATCTCATGCCGTAAAAGTTGAAGCCGTTGGTTTTAGTTGGGATAAAAACGCTACCGATGAAGAAATGAAATCAGATGCAGCACAACTAAAAAAACAAGGAATTGATATTAAATTTTCAAACGTAAAACGTAATAAAAACGGTGAGATTATTGCCATTAAAATTGAGTTTAATGACGGAAAAGGCAATAAAGGCATAAAAGAAATTGAAGGCGATGAACCAATTGAGCCAATTTACTTTAGTGCCGAACAAGGAAATATCGGATTTACCGCTGAACCTGATTTATCAGATTATGTTGTAGATGAAAAACTTTCAAAACAATTTGGTACGGAAATAAAAGTTAAAATGGTTAATGTTGCTGATCCTGTAGATCTTCCAGAACCTCCAACACCACCAACTCCACCAACTTCTGTATTTGAAAATGTTATAGACCCTCCAATTCCTCCTGATTTTCCAAATGTTCCAGACTTACCATCAAACTTTGATAACAAAAAAGCGATGGCTAAGTATGAAAAGGCAATGGCACAATACGAAAAAAAGATGAAAGCCCTTGAGCCTAAAATGAAAGAATTCGAGAAGAAAATGGAAGCTTTTGAAAAAGAAATGAAGCTGAAAGAACCTGATATGAAGCAATTTGAAGAAGAGATGAAAGTTTTTGAAGAAAAAATGAAAGTCTTTGAAAAAGAAATGGAAGTCTATCAAAAAAAGCTAGAAGCTTCATCGGAATATTACAGCAACGAAGAAAAAGTAGTAAAAGCTGATGCTCAAGAAGATAGAAAAGAAAAAATAGAACAAAGAAAAAATAAAATAGAAGATAGAAGAAAGACGTTAGAAGATAGAAGAAAGAAAATTGAAGTCAAAACCAAATAACCAAAAAATCCCGATTCACTCGGGATTTTTTATTTTTATATATTTGCCAAAAATTTAACCATGTATAAACTACTTGCCAAACTCAACAAAGCCCTTTTACCCAGTTTTACCAAACAAGGTTTAGATCCCATCAAAGCTAAAAAATGGCAAAAAGCAGTTATTGCTTATCGTTATTGGGTTACAGTGAATAGTTTGAAATAAGTATTATAAATAACCCCACCGTCAATTCGAGTGATTTTAGATTTTAAAAATGCTAATTTTTGAAATATAAAATTGTATCGAGAACTGTAGAAACGAAACAGCCCCAC
>JACCEA012355658.1_pt1 | contig 43513 bp, 34 predicted proteins | sample 7449851 | NCBI WGS metagenome assembly JACCEA01 (sample SAMN15323453, study PRJNA562643) | freshwater metagenome | isolation source: river surface water | place: USA:Blue River Watershed | collected 2017-08-18 | reverse complement strand
TTACCTTTTTGGGCGGTGCAGGAACGGTTACCGGATCCAAGATCCTCATCGAAGTAGGAAACAAACGCGTACTGGTCGATTGCGGATTGTTCCAAGGTTTAAAGGAATTGCGCTTGATGAATCGCGCAGATTTCCCGATAGATCCGGAGTCGATTGACGCCATTATCTTGACACATGCTCATTTGGATCACTGCGGTTACATCCCACTTCTTGTCAAAAAAGGATTTAAAGGAACCATCCATTGTACTTACCCAACTGCTGAATTGACAGAGATCATTTTGAAAGATTCCGCAAAGATCCAGGAAGAAGATGCTGAACGCGCAAATTCGCACCACTACTCCAAGCACGATAAAGCAGAACCTTTGTACACGGTGCAAGATGTATTTGCTAGCTTACCACTTTTTGAAGGTCATGCCTTAAGTGAATGGGTGATCGTGAATGAATACATCAAATTTGAATTCTTGAACAGTGGTCACATCTTAGGTGGAGCCTTCGTAAACATGATCATTAACGGTCGAAAAGTTGTTTTCTCAGGTGACATTGGCCGCTTGGATCCCATGTTGCTATACCCACCTAAAGTTATGAAGGAGGCAGATTACATCGTACTTGAATCAACTTATGGTGACCGCAATCACGAAATTGAGAATGTCAAAGAAGAATTACTGGACGTAGTAAATGACGCGCATCTGCGTGGGGGGATTCTGATGATCCCAACTTTTGCGGTTGAAAGAACGCAGGAGATTATTTACTTGTTACATCATTTGAATCAGGAAGGCAAACTACCAAAAATGCCGATCTATTTGGACTCTCCGATGGGAATCAATGCGTCAAACGTTTATGGCCGCTACCCGGAATGGCAGCGAATTGCCGAATACGAATTGTCACAAATGTTCCAGGATGTGATCTTCATCAATGATGTAGAGCAATCCAAAGCTATGGTTGCCGATAAAAGACCAAAGATCATCTTGGCCGGTAGTGGTATGATTGAAGGTGGGCGAATCTTACATTACTTGAACACGCACATTGACAATCCGCAAGACACCTTACTTTTTGTTGGATATCAAGGTGAAGGAACTCGTGGAAGAGCCATCCGCGAAGGAGCAACTGAGATCAAGTTCTTTGGTGAATTTAGACGTGTCAAATGTAATATTAGAAGCATCGACTCCCTTTCTGCGCATGCCGATCGCAACGAAATGATCACTTGGTTGAAACATTTCAAAGTTGCTCCAAAGGCAATTTTCCTGAATCACGGGGAACCTCATCAAAGTGATGCCCTGCGGGTGAAGATCGAACACGACTTAAAATGGAAAGTGCTTATTCCTAAACTTCAAGAGAGTTTCTATCTGGATTAATAAATTGAGATTTTGCAAGTTGATTTGTAACCAATGGGAGTTCGATCGTTTCCCGATTAACTCCCATTTCCAAATCAACATTTATGAAAACGTCTCTCCTTTCTCAAAAGTTGCCTTACGTTATTATTGCACTTTTGTCCTTTTTGTTCTTCTTTCAAAATCAAGTTTTCGGTCAGGATTGTAAATCGCAAGTAATCTTGATCCTGGAAAACATCAATGGAGGAATTTACGCCAATCAATCCGTGGAGTTAAAACCTCTAAGCGGTGGTAAATCATATACAACTACAAGCGACAATACCGGAACTGCCACTTTTGAAGTGCCTTGCGGAGTTACTTTTTCCATTCACATATCCAATTACACCCGAAAACAAGAGATCACTTCTCCAGAAAATCCGGGTTCATACGCCAAGCGCAAGTTCAGCTATGAGCCGAATATGGTTCAGAAACAGGCGTATTTTGCCATGAACGGTACCGAAAAACAACAAACGGATGCTTTTGTGAAATCACTTCCTGATACCACGCGCTTCATGAATGGAACAATGGTGAAACCAGTGAACATGGATTCGTATGTTACCTACACCATTTCCATAAAAGATCTGGATGACAAGCCTTTGGTTAACGAAACTGTGATCATTACCGGTACGAAACGCGGCAAGAACTTCAAGGGAAAAACGAATGCGAAAGGACAATTATTGGTTTATCTTCCGAAAGGAGATGAATACATGGTTCATTTCTTGTACCAGCGCGATTTCCGCAAACAGGATGTGGAGTATTCGAAAGGTGTCGTGAATGCCGGAATGAACATCTCCTACATGGGCACAGCAGAATATTTACGTCGTAAAAAAGCAGAAGAAGAGCGTATTAAGGCCGAAGAGAAGCGTTTACTGGAAGAAAAATTGGCCTTTGAAAAATGGTGTAAAGAAGAACGCATTTCCGTTGAAGAAGGAATGAGACGACGCTTGAAAGAATCCAGTGGATCAGGAGATGATCAGGTGGTGACAAAAGTTTTGGGCCGGAACAAATGGTCGGAAAAACTCATTGTTTGCGACTTAACCGGAAGTATGGATCCATACGCTAATCAATTGGCTGCTTGGTACCAATTGAATGTTAAACTGGAACCCAACCTGCAATTTGTCTTTTTCAATGACGGTGATCAAAAATCTGACGCTCAAAAAGTGATCGGAAAAACCGGAGGCATTTATTACCAAAAAGCGAAAGGCTTGGATTCATTGATCTACTTAATGTCGCGCGTACGAGCTAATGGAAACGGTGGCGATTGTGCAGAAAACAACATGGAGGCTCTTATCAAAGGAGTTAAAATGGCAAATCCCTACAAAGAACTCGTGATGATCGTAGATAACAACGCACCCGTTAAAGACATTTCCCTTCTCAAAGAGTTTAACAAACCTGTACACATCGTTTTATGCGGTGCTAATGACGGATTTGTTTTGGAGGATTATCTTCTTATTGCCTGGAAAACAAAAGGTAGTATCCACACGATGGAGGAAGATCTTACGAAGATCGCCGCTATGTCGGAGGGAGAAACGATCGTGGTTGGCGGTATTGTCTACAAGATCATGGGAGGACAATTCGTACGCATTACTAAATCCTGATCAATACAGCGGTTTTTGTAAAAAGTAATTCTGAAACCAGAGTTTGAAAGCGGGATCCAGGAAATCCCACCTTCCGTGGTGTTCATGGATCACATCCAGATTCATCAGTACGCGACGGTTCTTGACAACATTTGCGGATGTCCCCAGCTTATATGTATCGATGATCTCTACCGAAGTTAATTTTTCTTCCTGATTAGCGATTGCCTTCAACAAATTCAACTGTCCGCGACTGAGAGATTCAACCTCGCGCTGGTAAAATGGTGAATTGGTTGCAATGAGTTCTTTTAACGCTTCTTGCAAATTGATTAACGTTACTTTCTTAGTGCTTTTTTGCCAGGTATAATGCGCCAATTGCTGGACATACCAGGAGTGATCATCCATCCATTCAGGGATCAATCTCGCTAGCTCAGGAGTTAGTTGCTTTTTGCCGTCCTCAAACTTACGCAAAATGAAATCCACCCATTTTTCACGTTTAATCTTTTCGAGTAAGATAACCTCTCCAAAACGGTAAAATGGTTTGGAAGGATTACTGAATATATCTGCCATCATATGTCTGCGACTACCGTACAAACAATAGGTCACCAATTTCTGTCGTTGCCAGACTGCTCGCATGCTTTTTTCCATTTGTTCGTATTGATCAAATGAGGCCAAATTCTGGAATTCATCCAGACAGATAAGGTACTTCACACCTTTATCCCGAGCGATGCGTTCCGGTAAGTCCAAGATTTCATCGCGGTATTTGCGGATCTCTTTCCAGTCAAAAGTGATACTGAAATCAACTTTTGGATTAAGTCCTATCGATAACTTTGGAACCAACTGTTGAAAAAAGTCCTTTCCTGCTCGCATCCAATCTTCCCATTTTGTAGACGACGCTTTGATCACTTCGCGGGCAAATAATTCTAAAAACTCCTCTTCACTACTGGCTGAAAACAAGTCAATGGATACCACACAAATCTTTGAGTTTTTCTGGCGAACATCCAATATCAATTTTTCTACTAGAGAAGATTTCCCCCATCTTCTCGGTGATATGAGCATCGAATTTATACCATTGAGCATGTTACTATACAAGCGCTCTAAGTCTTGTTCGCGATTCGCAAATGAACCTTTACTAACAGTCGTTCCGAATACAAAAGGTGAATGTTCCATTTCAATCCATTTGAACAAAGATACCATTATTTCGCAAATCTTTCCAATCGGTAACTTTCTAATTAGTAAGTTTCTAATCAGAAAGTAAATGAATACTCAAAAAACGTTATTTTTGATACACAAACTCGTCACATGCAAACAGCACTAACAGCAGGAGATCTGGACTTTTTCGAAACTATTGTAGGGACAAGAATGTTGATCGGAGAGCATATCGATGCTCACTATGCATCGGATCACACCGAAGATTTTGTTTATTATCCATCGGTTGTACTCAAGCCGGAAAATACAGAGGAGGTTTCGGCAATCATGCGTTATTGCTACGAAAAAGACCTCATCATCACTCCTTCTGGTGCGCGCACAGGACTCAGTGGAGGCGCATTGGCAAATCATGGTGGTGTCTTGTTGAGTTTGGAGCGCATGAATCGGATCCTGGAGATCGATGAACAAAATCATCAAGTCATTACAGAGCCAGGTGTTATTACGGAAGTTTTACAAGCGGCTGTACGCGAGAAAGGATTGTTTTACCCGCCGGACCCTGCATCAAAAGGCTCCTGTTTCATTGGAGGTAATATTGCCGAAAACTCCGGCGGACCTAAAGCGGTAAAATACGGCGTCACAAAAGATTGGGTCTTGAATTTAGAGATCGTTCTGCCCAGCGGAGAAGTGATGTGGACGGGTGCAAATGTGATCAAAAATGCAACAGGTTACAATTTGACACAGCTGATCATTGGAAGTGAAGGGACTTTGGCAGTGGTAACCAAGATCGTTCTTAGATTAATTCCACATCCTACTCACAACTTATTGATGTTAGTCCCGTTTCGCAGAGGAGAAGAAGCCTGCGAAGCGGTTGGTAAAATTTTCATGGAAGGTGTGATTCCAAGTGGCTTGGAGTTCATGGACAGGGACGCGATCTTATTCACCTTACCATTTGTGGATGATGCTCCCAACATGTTGAAAGACGACCACGATGCACATTTGCTGATCGAGGTAGATGGCTTTGACCCGGATGTACTAATGCAGGAATGCGAAAAGATAGTAGCTGTAGTTGAAAACTTCGATATTGACGAAATACTTTTTGCAGAAACAGAAGCTCAGAAAGAGGGCTTGTGGCGACTGCGCCGTAAGATCGGGGAAAGCGTGAAATCACATTCTGTTTACAAAGAAGAAGACACTGTCGTACCCCGCTACGAATTGCCAAAGCTATTGCGAAAAGTAAAAGCTTTATCTCAGCAATACGGATTCACTCCGGTTTGCTATGGTCATGCTGGTGACGGCAACTTGCACGTGAACATTGTCAAAGGCAACATGACAGACGAACAATGGAATACACAACTTACTGAAGCCATACGCGAATTATTTCAAGAAGTGGTTCGATTAGGGGGAACACTTAGCGGGGAACACGGGATTGGGTTGGTACAACGACCATACATGGACATTGCTTTCGAGCCGCACACCTTGGAATTGATGAAGGCTATTAAACGTGTTTTTGACCCAAAGAACTTATTGAATCCCGGGAAAATATTTCCGGATTAATTATTCCAATACTGTCCATCACCACTTTTCATTTGGTGATAAGATCTACTCAGATAAGCCAGCAAGATCCGCATAGCATCAAAAGCTTCCTCCGTTTCAGCAGAGATCTCTTTCTTTTGCAAACGCATCAGTAGCTTCATGTATAAGGCTTGAAAGCAAACTTCCAGATGATTCTTGTCCTTTAGATTGGAATGCTCCATAAAGTCCTCGATGTATGGCAGTGCCCGATTGTACAACTCGCGGTATTTCTCATCATTTACCACTCCTAACAAGGAGTTGTGTAAATAGGACAATTCAACCAACACCTCCTGTAGCTCAATACGGTGACCTGTCTCAGTGATCTTTTCAGATTGCATATCACGGATCAGCCCAGCATACCATTGTCGGTATTGTTCCAAATAAGCTTTATCCGGAAGTTGAGGTGTTACGAAATGTGACATGATCTTATCCAGATCGAACTGATAAGCGCGAATCACATCTTCAATCTGATACATGTACAAAATGTACTCTGCAATATTTTCGTTCAGCTTTTGACGTGCAATCAGCATGCTTATTCTCCCATATCTTTTTTCAACTGCTCTTGCTCGTTGTTCAAGAAATCGATGAAACTTTTCGTAACATCCATCTGACCGTTGATATAATTGATCTGTCCACCCGAACCATGGATCAACAACAAATCGATCTTGTATTTTTCACAGTACTTTTTTCCTGCAGCTTCAATCTTCTTCGAAATGGCCGTTAAGACGTCAGCAGTTTCTTTTTCCAACTTAGCCCCTTCTTGTTGCTGATATTGCATGAACTGTTCCTTTTTGCGCAACAATTCATTTTCCATTTTTTGCAATTCATCACCACTTGCCGTTCCATTTTTGATGTGATTTTGGAAACGTTGCTCCATATCGATGATCGCTTTCTGGCGATTCATTAAAATCTGCTCCAGATTTTTTCCTTTCGCAGTAATACGTTCGTCTTGGGATTTGTAATAATCAAATCCTGTACGTAAGCTATCTGAGTAATAGTAAGCGATCTTCAAACCATCAGTTTTAACAATCGGAACATTCGGTGCTTGCTCCTCTTTTTTCTCAGGTTTCTTTTCACCACAGGCTACTGCCACAAAAAGTACGATCAATGGGAAAATTAGTCGATTCATGCTTCGTTTTTTTGTTGAAATGCCGCTTCCCAATCTTCACGCATTGCTATGAAGCGTTGCAAAGTGTTTGTCAGCAATTCAGGAGTTATCATATTTTTTACTTCATCCAGACTCATCACATCTGTTTCCGCTATTTTGTAAGTTTGTTCAAACTGACCCAATTCAATTTTCACCATGTATTTTCCATTGTAGGAATGGATTTGGATCTTGTATCGTGGATGCGGAATTTCTGCAACAATTCTCATAGTTCACAAAAATACACTTTTTGGCGATGTACGAAAATGGACAAAAAAAAAGAGGCCTAAGCCCCTTCGTGTCTATTCGTTATGCAACGATAACATCGGAATCGTTGTATTCTCTAAATTCAAACGGTACACGCACCATGAAGGCATAGTCCTGTCCAACTTCGTACATATCTTCATCGGATTTTCTATAGTACCATTCCACTTGGGCATCCAGTCCTTTATCTACCAACTCGTTTAGTTTGTACAACAAGAACAAAATGCGCTTGGACGAAGTAATATTGAAATATTCCAAATCAATTTTAACCAAGGTATTATCGTTTGGCTGACGCATATAACCGTCGAACCAATCCAATACCATTCCCCAAAAAGCTTCAGGATCATCCGGGATTGATCTCCCGCGAATCTCCATCACACCAGTAACCGGGTTAAAATTTATCAAGGGTGTATGTGCACCTGCTTCAATGTGTAAAGCTTCCATTCTTCACTTTCTACAGCGCAATTTGTGAATTATTTTCCAATTCAACAATCTTTTTCTACGAATAAGAACGTTTTTTCGACCAATAGGGTCTTTCTATACCTCACAATTCCAATTTGTTGGCTAAACAGATTATTTTCTCTTAATATTTATGAAAATCAAGCAGTTGAACTATCGGTTTCTCGATAATTCGATTTAGTTCCCACCCAATTTCTGAACAAATCTCATGTAGCAGTCTTTTATGGGCAAACCCATACCCTCCTACTACGCCCAATTTGCGTTTATCCGCATGCACTTGAGGCAAATACAATTCGAAAAACTGAATTAAATTATTTCGATGGATCCAGTCCAAGTTCAGATCACTCGCTTTCTTGGATAATCTTGCCAATTGCTCTATGGCATCTGGGGCGGAAAGCATCGTCATTAGCTCGTCTTTCTGAAAACGACTCACTACTTCCTCTGGCATTTCCGAATTTTCTTGCAGCAATTTTTGGGTAAGCAATTTCCCAAAATAAAATCCACTACCCTCATCACCAATCAAAGGACCAAATCCTCCATGACGAGCAACTATTTCTTGCCCATCATATTCCATGCACACACTTCCGGTTCCTAAAATAGCTGCAACTCCTTCTTGCGTCCCCCATAATGCTCTGCACGCACCCAGAGTATCCGGATAAACTTCCATATCTTCAAAACCGAACTGTTGGAGAAATGTTCTTACGCGTTCTTGGTTTGCGATTCCACTGCAACCTGCCCCGTAGAATACAACCCGATGATCCTGAAATTGCTCCAATTGATCCTTCCAATCTTTCATTTCTTGTACAATCAGATCTGAAAGTCTACGCGGATGCAAACTCCCTCCTTCAAATATCACAGTATCACCGGTAGAACCAAAAGAGGTTTTCGTTCCGCCTGAATCAAAAACAAGTGTCATTTTACCCATTGCTTCAAAAATACCTAAAATGTGGTATTGTACCCCCCATCCTGCAAACCTACTTTTGCCTTAATTTAAAATTATTCTAAATAATATGAAATTCTATCCATATATTGGTGTTATTGCTACAGCCGTTGCGGTTTCATCTTGTAAAAAAGAAGGATGTACCGACCAAAATGCATTGAACTATAACGACAAAGCAAAAAAGGATAACGGAACTTGTATTTATTACAACATTCCGAGCACCTACGCTTTTACAGACGATGCAGGAAATAGCACAGTTGACTATTCCGGTCAAACGGATCGCTTGAATCATCTACGTGAAATGATGACTTACATCGAGACTGGTATGAATAATACCTTGGATGCTCAGGTACTTCGTCATATGTTTGCGAATACAAACGGAAATGGAAATGGAGCTTTTACTTTTACTTCCTCACGACAATTGCAGAATAAGTGTTTCGCGCTTGACACTGCAATGATCCTTTCCTATTTTGATGAAGTCGCCACAGCAAGTGGATTCAACACGCAAGCAGCAGCGAACGGTCAAGCCGGAACTCTGACTTCAGGATCATCAACTTATTTATTTGCTGCAAACGGTTTCGAATATCCAGAATTGATCGAAAAAGCGGTCATGGCGGCTGTTTTTAAATATCAGGCATTGAATGTGTATTTAGGATCAACAAATATGGCCGCTGACAACACAACACCAGTTGCCGGACAGTTTTACACGCAATTAGAACATTATTGGGATGAAGCATTCGGATACTTTGGAGTTTCAACTGACTTCCCAACTACTTTACCAACTGATTTCTGGGGAAAGTACTGTAATTCTCAAAATGCGACTTTAGGCTCTAACGCCAAAATGATGGACAACTTCTTGAAAGGACGCGCTGCCATTGCTGTAAACTACACTTCCGACAAAGACGCTTGTATTCGCACCATAAAGGAAACATGGGAAAACATTTCGGCCTATCAAGCCATGCGTTACTTAGACCTTGCGGCTCAAAATTTCGGTACCGATCAAGCAAAAACGCTCCATGTATTGAGTGAGGCTTATGGCTTTATTTATGCCTTACGCTTCGCTCCTCTTGAAACACGCAATTTGTCTACCGCTCAAGTTGACGCTTTATTGAACCAATTCGGAACAAACTTGTGGAATATCTCTCTTCAAGATATTCAATCGATTAAAAGTACTTTAGACGCAAATTACTAGGATCATGAAACGCATTGCACTTTTTATTGGAATCTTTATGTTACCGTTGAGCATGATGCTTTCATGTAAAGACAAGAATAAAGATGAAGACGAAACTTTTGACAAAGGTCCAATTCTCACGAATCTGGCGGACAACTATATCTTGCCCGGATATATTGATCTGAATGACAAGATTGGTGCAATGCAAACGGCTTGGAATACTTTTCAGGCGGATCAAAGTCAGTCTAATTTTGACATGGTAAAAGGAGCTTGGGAAACAGCGAACATTAGCTTCCATCGTATCAAGATCATGGATTTTGGTCCGGCGGCTACCGTTGGTTTGCACGCTGCATTAGGGACTTTCCCAGCTGATACAACACAAATCCAAAACAACATCGCTGCTGGGACTTATACGCTAACAACGGCAGACAACATCGATGCCATTGGTTTTGATGCCTTGGATTACTTGTTGTATCGATCGAATGCCTATACCCTTGTTTGTTCCTCTGCGAATACACGTGTTTATATTTCTGAAGTGATCACCAAAATGAAAACTGAAGCTCAGACGGTATTAAATGCCTGGCAAAATGGGTATCGCGCTACATTCGTTGCCGGTACAGGAACCTCCTCCACCGATGCTTTTGCCCTTTTGGTGAATGCATTTTGTAGAGACTATGAATTGGTCAAATCCATTCAATTAGGTATTCCGATTGGTATGCAGAGTCTGGGAATCCAGCAGCCGCATTATTTGGCAGCTAGACGTTCTGGATTGGGTAAAACTCTCATGATTACCAATATTCAAACTGTTTGGGATGTATTCCTCGGCATGAGTTATACCGGAAGCGACGGACAGGGCTTTGATGACTACTTAAATGCCATCGAAATGAGTTCACTGACATCAACTGTAAATTCCAGATTTGGATACATGACAAGTCATCCGAACACCTGGAGTGGAACCATTGAACAAATGATGGGAACGAACCCTACAACTTTGACTGATTTTTACAACTACATGCAAGGATCTGTAGTGTATTTAAAAACAGATATGTCATCAGCCTTTGGGGTTTTGATCACATATCAAGATAACGACGGTGATTAATCAATGGTTCAATAAACAATGGATGAGAGGTGTTTCAATTGCCCCTCTTGTTGCATTCCGCATAGTTTTCGGAGCCTTGGTACTTTTCAGCACTGCCCGATTCATGTGGAATGGTTGGGTTTATGAACTGTACATCAAACCCGTTTTTCATTTCACTTACCTCGGTTTTGATTGGGTAAAGCCATTGGAAGGCAACTGGATGTACTTGCCCTTTATATTGATGCTCATCGCGGCTTTCGGAATCATGACGGGAGCGTTTTATCGTATTTCAGCTACCATTTTTTTCCTTTGCTTCACGTATGTGGAATTGCTCGACAAAGCCAATTATCTGAATCATTACTATTTCGTGAGTCTTATGTCCTTCCTGTTGATCTGGATGCCGGCTCATCGTGATTTTAGTATTGACGCGCGTCTGAATCCATCTATCCGCAGTAAAACCATCACAAATTGGCCCATATTTTTATTGCAGTTTCAATTGGGAGTGGTTTACTTTTTTGCGGGAGTTGCCAAGCTTCATCCGGACTGGCTCTTTGAAGCACAACCCTTGAAATTGTGGCTTCAAGCGCATCGGGACCTACCAGTGGTTGGAGACTTACTCGCCAGTACTTGGGTAGCATTTGCATTTTCTTGGTTTGGTTGTATCTATGATCTGACCATACCGTTCTTTTTATCATCGAATCGCACGCGAAATTTCGCTTACCTCTTTGTTGTTGGTTTTCACTTGATCACTTGGTTGCTTTTCCCCATCGGTGTTTTTCCTTGGGTGATGATTTGCTCCACCCTGATCTTCTTCCCGCATACATTCCATGAACGACTGTTAGCTCCATTGAAAAGCTTGTTTCGCTGGAAAGAAGGTATTTCCTTTAAACCTGCTGTAACTCCTCGCAAATGGGTCTTAACCTTGATCGCTGTTTATTGTTTCGTACAAATCGCCCTTCCATTTCGCTATGTGCTTTATCCGGGAAATCTGTTTTGGACGGAAGAAGGATTCCGTTTTTCCTGGCGCGTCATGTTGATGGAGAAAAAAGGATATGCCACATTCTATGTACAAGATAGAAGTACTGGAAATCGCATTGAAATAGATAATTACCAATACCTGAGCATGCAACAGATCGATCAGATGTCGCGACAACCAGACATGATCCTCCAGTTCGCTCATTTTATTGCTGAAAAGTACGCGGATACGACGCTGCATTTCGGAACAAACTCGGTACATTTGCACCGTCCTGCTGTAGTTGCAAACGTATTTGTAACACTCAACGGTCGAACCAATCAATTATTTATACGAGATACGGTTGATCTTTCAACGAAATCTTACGATCTGAAACACCGCATATGGCTCGAACCATACAGAGATTGATCCTTATCTGCTTGTTGGCCTCATGCCAGCTGATTGCCTACGGACAAACTGTAGAGGCAACAGTTGTGGACAATAAAAATCAAGCCGTGATCGGCGTGTATGTGAGTTGTGGAAAGCAGGTCGTGCAAACAAATGAGCAAGGATTTTTCAAACTTTCTTGCTCTGAACTGGGTATTTACATCTATGGAGAAGTCATCGACTCCGTTTACTTTCCTTTAAATGGATTTGTTCCTCTTGGTGATACGTTGGTCATAACACCCAACACAAAAAATATTGAAGAGGTTGAAGTGATGCGTGAAAGACTGCATTATTTCGATATTGGGTATTTGCCGCCGATCAGAGGAGTACAAATAGCAACCGGAACCAATACGATCCTCGAGATCGAACGTCAAGGCGGAGCAAAATCAACAGGGAATCCACGAGAACTTTTTGCTAAAGTGCCTGGATTGAATATTTGGGAAAGTGATGGTGCAGGAATTCAAATGGGCGTCGGCGGCCGTGGACTAAGTCCGAATCGCTCTGCCAATTTCAATACCCGGCAAAATGGTTACGACATTTCCGCTGACGCACTTGGTTATCCGGAAAGCTATTACACGCCTCCGGTAGAAGCGCTTCATTCTATCGAGATCATTCGCGGTTCAGCCTCACTTCAATACGGAACACAATTCGGTGGTTTGATGAATTTTGTTCTCAGAGATCCACCTTTAAACACCGCTTTGGAGATCACCACCCGACAGACTGTTGGAAATTACGGCTATTTCGGAAGTTTTAACCGCATTGCTGGAACCAAAGGACGTTTTGAATACCAGGCATATTACCAATTGAAAACCGGAAATGGCTATCGCCCGAATAGTGCCTTCACTCAACATCAGGTATTTGCGCAGCTAGGTTATCATCTGAACGATAAACATCGTATTCGTTTAGAGTATACCCACATGGCGTATTTGGCAAAACAACCGGGAGGATTGACGGATCAACAATTTGAAGCAGATGCGCGGGCGAGCTACCGTAGTAGAAACTGGTTCAAAGTAGATTGGAATGTTCTGGCATTACATTACGACTGGGAGATCAAAAAGAACAAACGTTTCAATTTGCGTGCATTTGGGATGCTATCAGATCGCTATTCACTGGGTTATTTAGGCAAGATCAACACCGTTGATCCAATGGGGAAACGAGACCTCATTGCCGGAGAATTTAAAAATGCTGGAGTTGAAGCTCGGTACCTACAGGAATACGAGATCGGCAAAAAGATACGCGGAGGTGTGTTGATTGGTGCACGCTCTTACGTGGGATACACTCAAAATGCTCAAGGATTGGCATCTGCAGGTTCCGATGCTGATTTCAAATTCCAAAACCCAGGTGAACCAGAGCTTTCGGACTATAGTTTTCCGTCTCAAAACCTGGCTGGATTTATCGAAAACATTCTTTTTATTGGTGAACGATTTACCATGAATGCTGGTTTCCGTTTTGAGTACATTCGAAGCGAGGCAAATGGATACTACAAGAAATATGCGATAGCACTGAATCAGGACACCATCGGCATCTTCAAGATTTCCGAACAAAATCAGGTTCCTAGAACAGTACCACTAGCCGGAATAGGAGGATCATTCAAAACCGGTAAACGCTCTTCGTTATACACGAACTATTGCATGAATTATCGGGCGATCAACTTCAATGATATACGGGTAGCAAACGCAAATGTATTGATCGATACCTTGATCAAGGATGAATACGGTTCTACCACAGAATTGGGTTGGCGAGGCTTCGCCCTTCCCTACCTGTACATTGATGTGGCGCTTTTTCACTTATTCTATGGCGACAAGATTGGTCTTGCACCAGAAGGTGACAAAAAGATCCGAACCAACATCGGTGATGCCGTAAACTACGGTATCGAGTTTTTTGGTGAATTTGACTTTATTCGTGCTTTTCGTGATTCCAGTAAGATCGGAGGATCGGTCTTCATCAATGCGTCATACATCCAGGCAACATACGTGCGCTCACGAGAAAAAAACTATGTCGGCAATCAGGTGGAATACGTTTCGCCAGTATTAATACGCGGTGGACTTAAGATTCGCAGCAAGAATTGGCAGTTTCAAACCCAAGCATCCTACAATTCTGCGCAGTTTTCAGATGCTTCGAATGCAATAGAACCAAGTGGTGATGCCGTTATCGGAGAAATTCCCGCTTATTTCGTGGTGGATCTTTCAGCGCGCTATTCTTTCAAATATGGTTTACAATTGGAATTGGGGGTAAACAACTTATTGAACAACCAGTATTACACACGAAGAGCAACAGCCTATCCCGGTCCCGGAATCTTACCTTCAGACGGTATCACGATTTATGGTACCTTGCAGTACAAATTCAGTTTGTAGCATGTTCAACATTGACCAATTCCGCATTGAAAAAGAATTGTTTCCAGGTACTAAACGCAAATTTTCGCGTGTTTTTAAAGGTGCGTGCAAACAGACAGGACAAGCAGTATTGATCAAGTCTTGTATCAATTCCCCAAGTGCTCCACAGGTAGCGGAGCGCTTGAGACAAGAACGCAAATTCCATTTTGAAATGGCAGGAATGCCAGAAGTCTTAGCGTTCTTTGAATCTGAAAACGAAGTGATCTTAGTAAAGAAATGGCACGCAGGAATTGAGTTGAATCACTATTTATCCGGTGTTAAATCGCGTGATCGAGCCAAAGCTTTATTACCAGTTCTGGAAGCACTCGAGCCAATGTTGAACTATATCCACCAACAAGGAATAGTCCATTTAGATCTTAAACCACACAATATCTTGGTTGACAAAACTGAGGAAGCAACTAGAGTTTCTTTGTTAGACTTTGGAATGGCCATTCAGCAACCTCATCATGAAGAACGCGGTATTTTGTTTCCTTTGGGTTATGCCGCTCCGGAATGCCTATTGAACGAGTTAGACCTGTGTGATCACCGCAGCGACTATTTCAGTTTGGGAGTGACGTTTTGGCAATGCATAGAAGGAAGACTTCCTCTCCTACATCCAAATCCAAGTATTACTACAAATTTACAGCTAACACACCCACTTCCAGACGGCGATGTGCTGTCTACAAAACAGATTCAGATTCTGCGAAAACTCAGTGCAAAACATCAATTTGCAATTCCTCCTAATCGCATGGAAAAAGAAGACTCGAGAGTAGCACTTTTAAATGGGATGAATCAGAGATACAGTCATTTCACTGAATTTGTTTCTGACTGGAGATCTGTTTGCGTTACTAAAAGTTGGTGGCGATTTTAGAATAATGTACGTCGGTAACCGATGCTCATTGCGAAATTTAGCTGCGAATAATTGCTGTAATAGGATGCCAATGAATTAGAAGCAAATGCAAACAAGTTGTAACTTGCCGATATATCAAAATAAAAAGTTGACGCCGCCATGTTATATTGTACTCCTCCGTTTAGGCCCAGTGCAAATGCAAGAATTCGACCTTTTTCAGGCATAGAAACAGCTTGACCCGAATTATCTTTAAATACATACTTGGTTTCATCCACCTCTGCTTGATTTTTTCTCTTTACACCCATTGTATAAAGTTGATAAACCGTTCCTCCATAAGCTGAAAACCCAAAGTCATCATAGCCATTTCCAAGATAATAGCGATTTCCACCTTCAAAATTAATATGACCACTACCAAACTTTACCGGTACATCCACAATTTGTGGACTTGTTGTAAAGTCAATTGCCTCGTATCGAACAGTATCAACATAGCTATTTCTCAGCGTTCCCGTTAAACGCAAATAAACGGTAGCCTGATCATTGGTAGGAATTTCAATACCAATATGCAATCCAGGATAATACGAACGCAGTCCAAAAGGCTTTAACATGGTCATTCCACCAGCAACACCCACTTGACCAAAAGAGGTGTTTGCAAGCATTGAAAAACAGATCGCTAATAAAGTAACGAAACGCAACGAATTCAATTTAATTCTTTCCATCGGTAACATGTATTATCGTGTGCACCTGGCAAATAACCGGTACTCATTAAAAACTCATTCACTATTTCACCTCCAACAAATTTGAAATGACGCTTGAATAATTTCACCCACTCGTCCTTTGTTAGTGTGTTATTTTTGTCTAACCAATTCTTAAAGCTACCAAATTCTTTTTGAATTTGTTGCACCGCCTGTGCATTGCTTATCACAGCATTTATTTTTAACCGATTACGAATGATCCCCGGATCACTCAAAAGCCGATCAATGTCCTCCTGAGAATACTTAGCGATCTTCTCAATACTATAAACGTTATAGGCCACCCGAAAGTTGTGCTGCTTCTTTAAAATTGTCTCCCAAGATAATCCAGCCTGATTAATTTCCAAGATCAATCGCCCAAACAATTCGTCATCATCATCAATTGGTGTCCCGTAATGAAGGTCGTGATAAACGCGATGCACATCATCTGATGGACGGTCTTTAACGAATTGGCAGTAACTCATCTTTTACTAAATTTACTCAAAAATAATGCTTCATGGCCATTTATGCATTCAATGGATTCATTCCGGTTGTTAAAAAATCAAGTTTCGTACATCCGCAAGCTACGGTAACCGGAAATGTCATTATTGGAGAGCATGTTTACATTGGACCTGGAGCGGCCATTCGTGGCGATTGGGGACAGATCATCATTGAAGACGGCTGTAACGTTCAGGAAAATTGTACGGTACATATGTTCCCCGGCACTACAACTATTTTGCGAAAAGGAGCGCATATTGGACATGGCGCGATCATTCACGGTGGTGTGATCGGGGAAAATTGTCTGATCGGAATGAACGCAGTAGTCATGGATGATGTGGTGATCGAAGACGAGTGCATCATAGGCGCTCTTTCATTTGTTCCAGCCAAAATGCACATTCCTCGTAGAAGTCTGGTTGTAGGCAATCCGGCAAAGGTCATCAAAGAAGTATCTGATGAAATGATTGCATGGAAAACACAAGGAACCGCTTTGTATCAGGCATTGCCAGCAGAATGTCACGCTACACTTATCCCGTGCGAACCACTTGAAGAACCGGAAGCAAATCGTCCAACACAAGAAAAAATGTACGCGACCTGGAACGCTATAAAAGGGGACAAAAAATAAAAAACCTATTCCCAGCTTGAGCTATAGCTAATCTTGTTGATGAAGAATACGTTTCGTTTTTTATTTACATCCATATTCGCTTTGTTTTTGATGCGCTGCCACCCTACCATGACATACACATTGTCAAACCAATAATAGCTAGATGTTGAGCTGGTCCATACTTTATCCCCTTCAACGCCCGTTTCGGCTTTTCCAAAATCGGTTTGCGTAATTTCGCCATCTGCTGTGATCGAAGCCGCGCGGATACTTCCCATATCCGTGAAAATGAAATGCATATTCCCGTCCGCTTCTTGTTTAACGCGCAATTTTAGAACAACTGACCACGGTTTGTCCATCAAAAACATTTTAAAGCAATAATCCTTGATCTTATTCCCCTCCTCATCAATATCTAAAATTGCCGCATGGGAATATTGATATCCATCAAATACCTGTCGTGTTGAAGTCGTCATAGTTCCATTAGCCCCCATGGAAGTGTACGTTTCAGTTCTGTAAGTTGGATAATACACCTCTCCGATCAAACGAAAAACAGATCCATTGACAATTACCGGATGAATCGCAACTCGGGTTTTGATGAAATCTGTTAGTCCTCGATCACTTTTACGCTGTTTCTTTTTTTCTAAACGCTTTTGAGTTCTCTCAGGCAGATAGCTAAAGAAGTTTTCGAATTCAGTAAATGAATGATAGGTTATGAACTCTTGAACAGCACCGTTCCATTTTGAAAAATAATAACCAGATGCAACAGTTGATTTTGCTCCCAAACCATAGGTGCCGGCTAAAATGAATGAATCGTCATCAATCCAAGTAATTCTACCGTCGATAATAGAAAATTCCGACTCCTTTTCCAGTTGAATATTACTTAAGACCTTTCCATTAAGATCTAAGATCTGCAAGTACATAACTGCCTTTTTCAGGTCTTTTCCATCTCGTAAAAACACGATCAAGCGATCCAAATTTGTATCAAACGCGAATGACTCAATGCTTCGTTTCGTATTGATCCCTTCAATTTCCTGAATGTTTTGAAAACCACTTTTCAATTCCAAGATCATTAAATGTGGCTTCTTTTTTCTTAACCCTTTTAAGAACACTTTACCATCAACGCAGTTTGGAAGATATCCATTCCGAACAAAATATGGGTCTGCTTTTTCAAAACGGCTTTCGGTTAGTCCGCCATTCATTACATCTATCTGTTTGATGATCCACTCTCGCTTGTTTTCAAACAAGCAATAAAGCACCGATGTATCTTCATTCGGAAAGAAACCCACACGTTGAATACGCGATTCTTTTTCAAAACTCTCACTGAATGACTTGTCCAGATCAGTATCATACTTTGTGAAAATGTAATTGTCATTACCACCTTTGATCTCCTCAACACCCAGAGTGAACAGTCCTTTTTTACCAATGACATATGTTAAAACGATGTTTTCATCGTCACGAAGGTCAAATTCCTTGCGTTCTAACAATTCTATTTGAGAAAAACACGACTGTGCAACGAATAAAAAGAAAATTCCGGAGATAAATGTTCTCATGCTATTTATTTGATAGGGTATAAATTTAGTTAAATGAAAGGATCTGAATTCTTCCAATTAAAAAATAAAAAACCCTGCAATGTTCATCGCAGGGTTTTTGAAAAAAATCTTGTTATTGACTATGCTTGTTTAACATTCACTGCCATTAATCCTTTTCTTCCTTCTTCCAAATCAAACGTTACCGCGTCGTTTTCATTGATCTTGTCAACCAATCCGCTCACGTGAACGAAATACTCTTTGTTTGATTCTTCTTCCTTAATAAAGCCAAAACCTTTGGTCTCATTAAAGAACTTTACAGTTCCTTTATTCATATTATTCAATTATGGCCTAAAGGTGCTTGTTTATTTTGGTAATTCCTACTAAATCAGCGTATTTTTCAAAAAAAAAGGCGAACCTAAGTCCGCCTTTTCCAAATATTTTAGAATTTACACCAGCATCATAACCGGGTTTTCCATATACTGTTTGAATGTTTGAAGGAATGCAGCTCCTGAAGCCCCATCCACAACACGATGATCACAAGACAGGGTTACCTTCATGATATTTCCCGGAACTATTTGACCATTTTTCACAACTGGCTCTTGAGAAATACCACCAACAGCCAAAATACAGCTGTCAGGCGGATTTACGATCGCGGTAAATTGCTCGATACCGAACATTCCCAAATTCGAGATTGTGAATGTATTTCCTTCCCAATCGCTTGGTTGTAACTTTTTATCTTTTGCTTTTTGAGCAAATATCTTCACTTCTTCGCCAATTTGTGTCAAACCTTTTGAATCAGCAAAACGCACAACTGGCACGAGCAAACCTTCATCTACAGCTACAGCTACTCCAATATGTACATGTTGATTTCTGCGAATCACATCACCTAACCAAGATGAATTGATAGCCGGATGTTTTTTCAATGCCATTGCCACTGCCTTCACAACCATATCGTTGAAAGAAACTTTCACTCCTTCTTGACTATTCATTGCCTTACGCGCGGCCATTGCGTTATCCATATCGATAGATATCGTCAGATAGAAATGCGGAGCAGTGAACTTAGATTCAGCCAAACGACGAGCGATCGTTTTACGCATTTGACTCACAGGCTCGTCTACGAATGATTCCGCTTGGGTTGCCCCTGCAGATGTTGCACGAGCTGGTGCATTGTAAGGCACATAATGATCAACATCACGCTTCGTAATACGACCACCTTCTCCGGTTCCAGGTACGAAACTTAAGTCAACACCCTTCTCCTCTGCTAATTTCTTTGCCAAAGGAGATGCCAAAATACGACCATTTGCATTGGACACAACAGGTGTTGGTGCCGGAGCAGCTGGTTTAGGAGCTGGAGTTGCAGCTGGTGCTTCGGCAGCCACTGGCGCTGGTGCTGGTGCTGCTTCTGCAACTGGAGCACTTGTCTCAACAGGAGCAGCAGTAGATCCTGCTTGTGCAATCAAAGCAGCCACATCCTCACCCGCTTGACCAATAATGGCCAACAACGCGTTAACCGGAGTTGGTTTTCCCTTTTCAACACCAATATGCAAAAGAACACCATCATAGAAAGATTCGAATTCCATGGTAGCTTTATCCGTTTCGATCTCAGCTAAAACTTCTCCAGATTTAACAGTATCACCAACTTTCTTGTGCCATTCAGCTACAACACCTTCTGTCATGGTGTCGCTCAATTTCGGCATGTAAACGATTTCTGCCATCGCGATATATTCTTTACAGTTTAGTATTCAATAATGTATGGGTAGTTCGGTTCTTGATAAATGTCTTCATACAATTCATCAGCGTCCGGATAAGGGGAGCTCTCTGCAAATGCAACAGACTCTTCCACTTCATTTTTCACCCAGTTATCAATATCTTCGATTTCTTTATCAGACAACCACTTATTCTTTTTGATCATCTGTAAACAATGTTCGATCGGATCTTGTTCCATCCAATCAGCTACTTCTTCTTTCGATCTGTATTTCTGAGGGTCAGACATCGAGTGCCCTTTATAACGATAAGTTCGAATATCTAATAATGTAGGGCCATCTCCACGGCGCGCGCGTGCAACTGCTTCTTCGATTGCCTCGTGAACTGCTTCAGGCGACATACCATTTACAGATTTAGAAGGCATTTCATAAGAAAGACCAATTTTAGACAGATCAGTAACGTTTGTCGTACGTTCTACTGAAGTACCCATCGCGTAATTGTTATTCTCGATGATGTAGATCACCGGAAGTTTCCAATTCATGGCCATGTTAAAGGTTTCGTGCAAAGCACCTTGACGAACAGCTCCATCCCCCATAGAAACGAACACCACGTTGTCTGTATTATTGTATTTTTCAGCAAAAGCGACACCGGTACCCATTGGAATTTGTGCTCCTACAATACCATGTCCTCCCATGAAATTCTTTTCTTTATCAAAAAAGTGCATGGAACCACCTTTTCCTTTGGAACATCCTGTAGAACGACCATACAACTCAGCCATTAATACACGAACATCAGTCCCTAAACCAATTGGATGTGCGTGATCGCGGTATGCAGTCATATGTTTATCAGTAGGACGACTCGCACTCACCGTACCTGCCACAACAGCTTCTTGCCCGATGTACAAGTGACAAAATCCACCGAACTTCTGTTGGATATACAATTGCCCTGCTTTCTCTTCGAATTTGCGCATCAACAACATATCCTTGTACCATTTGATGTACGTTTCAGCAGAAAACTTGGATGTCGATGCTAGTGCACCCTTCTTTGTAGTTTTTGTTGGTTTTGAAGCTGTTTTTGTAGCCATTATTCAACCGATTTGTAAGTTCAACCGACAAATATAACAAGTTATATGCACAACCCACCTCAACCCGATCAAAGAAAACAGCACATTTTGCAAAAAGAAAGTGCGATCATTGAATTCCTTCCGGATTTATTCCCAGAATCGTAATTTTATCCGGTGAAAAAGATCGGACTCCTTTCAGATACTCATGGCGATCTGCCAGCAAGTTTGTATACGCATTTTGCGGATGTAGATGAAATCTGGCATGCCGGTGATATTGGCACCTTAGAGGTCTTAGATAAATTACAAGCTTTTAAACCGGTTAGAGCTGTGTTCGGCAACATTGACGACCATCAGATCAGACTCGAATGTCCGGAGCACCAAGCTTTTGAATTAGAAGGAGTCCAAGTACTCATTACACACATTGCTGGAAAACCGGGTAAATATGTTGAGAAGGCACTTCATCTAATCGAAGAGCACCGCCCTAAACTATTCATTTGTGGACACTCTCACATTGCGTTGGTTAAAATGGACCCCCATTTCAATATGCTCTGGATGAATCCTGGTGCAGCCGGTAAAAAAGGATTTCACGCGATCTGCACAATGATGAGATTTCAATTAGAAAAAGGTCGTATTGAAAAATTAGAACTCATTGAATTAGGAAAAAGAAGTCAACTGGACAATTCCAGCAAAATTTGAGCGTTATTTGCATCATGTTGAAAAAATTATTGCTTTTCACAGTTCTTGCTTGGCCAGTTACTGCTTGGTTACAAACAGGCGGCACTAATGGCTTTCAGTTTCTAAACAGTCATTATTCCGCCCGACAATTGGGATTAGGTGATCTTCTGTGTATTTCAGATGGTGATCTTCAAAGCGTTTGGTACAATCCGGCTTCTTTAACAAAAGAATGTCATAATAAGGTATTGGTTGGTCAAACCTTGTTAGCCGGAGGCATAAATACCGGAGCACTTAATTATGGAAGGACGATCGGAAATTATAACGGCAGTGCACATTTTAGATATATTGCTTATGGAAAGATGAATCGCACTGATATTAACGGAACAGATCTTGGCTCTTTTAGCCCTGGGGATTTCATTTTCGGAGCAAGTGCGTCGAGAGCGATCAATGAGCGCATGTCGATAGGAGCCACATTAAACTTACTGTATTCACAACTTGATCAGTACACCGCCTTTGGTGGCGCGATAGATGTTGGTGGAATTTATCGGGATGATGCAAAGCGGATAGTGGTTGCAGGGGTTGTAAAAAACCTGGGAGCACAATTTAAAGGTTACACCGAATCAAGATATCCGTTACCGCTAGAAGTTCAGTTAGGGATAAGTCACAAATTAAAGCATGCTCCATTCCGATTCACGCTTGTTGGAACGAACTTACAAAAATGGGATCTTTCTTATGTGGATCCGAATGCGAAAGACGAGATCGACCCGCTAACAGGAGACACCATCAAAGTTCAAAAGGCAGGGTTTTTTGAAAAACTCGGCAGACATGCCTTAATACAAACAGAGCTTTTAATGGGTAAAAAGTTTCATTTACGCGTAGCATTCGATTATCAGCGACGCCGAGAATTAGCTGTCACAAACAGACCAGGATTAGCTGGATTCAGTTTTGGAGCCGGATTATATTTGAAGCGCTTCAGTGTAGACTATGGCTGGATGATCTACTCTAGTGCAGGCTCTCAGCATGGTATCTCATTAACGATACCATTGAAAAATTAATTTTTTTTTCAATTTTTTGAAACCTTACGAAGGACACCCGCGTAATTAACCGTGAATTGTTCATAACAAATCGTGTTTTGAAAACAATTTTATTAATACTTTAGTCGCAACCAATAATTAATTTCAAGTATGAAAAAGTTAAGTTTACTAGTAGGAGGGTTGGCTCTATCAACTCTAGCTCTTGCACAAAAACCATCTGCTGATGTACCTTTCTCTTTAGAAGGACAGTTGGGTTGGAACGCATCTACATTGTCTTTTGATGCTCCATCTATCCGTTTCCGTTACTTCTTGCAAGATAACATGGCAGTACGTGTTACTTTAGGTGTTGACAATAACAAAACTGTTGACAACTACTTCGAAAACGAGCAAGATAACACAGGAGCTGCTGGTGAGTACATCACTAAAAACGGATCTTGGGCTCTTGCAGTAGGTGCTGAATACCACTTTGATGGAACTGACAGATTGTCTCCATATGCAGGTATCGACATCATGTTCGGTGGTGGATCTAACACAACTGAAGGTACTATGTCTGATGGTACAGGATACGTAGCTGACTACTCTGAGTCTTCTGAGAACAAGTCAAGCATGTTGGGAGTTAACTTGGTAGCAGGTACTGATTACTACTTCGCTGAGAACTTCTACGCTGGTTTGGAATTGGGTCTTGGATGGTACTCTTGGACTGACAAAGAAGGTACTTCTTCTGTAACTTCTGGAGGTGTTACTGTAACAGGTAAATCTAACGAAGGTAAAATGTCAGGAATGGGTAACAACGTTGTTGGACAATTCCGTTTGGGTTGGAGATTCTAATCTAGATACAAATTTTGAAGGGGGCTCTGCCCCCTTTTTTTTTGCCCGATCCTTACTATTCCCTATCTTTGAACAGATTCATGACTACAAAGAAGATCAATATCGCTATTGACGGTTACAGTTCCTGTGGTAAAAGCACACTGGCAAAGGCCATGGCAAAAGCATTAAATTATGTTTTTGTTGATTCTGGCGCCATGTATCGAGCTGTCACCTATTTCTGTATTAAAAATGGGATCATCAAAGACAAGCAGGTCAACGAAGCTCTTTTGGAAAAGCACTTGCCCGAGATAAAGATCCAGTTTGGAGAATACCTTCAAAATGGTTCACGAGCGATCCTATTGAATGGTAAAGATATAAGCACCGAAATTCGTAGCATGGAGGTTGCCGCTTTAGTTAGTGAGGTAGCAGCTATTAAGTCCGTTCGAACCTTTTTAGTTGCCGAACAACAGTCACTTGGAAAGAACGGCGGAGTTATCATGGATGGTCGAGACATTGGAACTGTTGTTTTTCCAAACGCAGAATTAAAGCTATTTGTAACTGCTTCTCCTGAAATTCGAGCTCAAAGAAGATTTCTCGAACTTCAGCAATCTCAGGCTGATGTCAGTTTAGAAGATGTCAGAGAAAATCTGGAACATCGCGACCATATTGATTCAACGCGCAAGGAGAGCCCACTCACCCAAGCAAAAGACGCCATCGTCATTGACAACTCAGAATTGGATCAAGACTCTCAATTGCAACTAGCTTTGAAGTTGGCTCAAGAAACTTTGGAGAAAACTTTCAGTCCTTCAGTCTGAAATTTTCAGTCATCCTGTTTTAATTTTCGAGAAACTGTTTGATTTATTCATTTAACAACTTATTCATCGTTCTTTTAGTATAAAAAACCATCAGAGCGTTTAAATTTGCACACCTGTTTAATATATTTATCTGTTTTATGTTATCTATCGGAAAAGTTACCGAAGAAATCATTGGTCGTAGTCCATTTTTGCGAGAAGCCATGACCGACGACTTAATCAACATTTCTTCCTTAGCCAGAAAAATCAAGCCTGAGATCGAAGAAACCCTTGGGAAAGAAGTGAAAGAAGGAGCTATCGTCATGGCGATAAAGCGTATGTCTCCTGGACTTTACCACCGATTGAATATGAAGATCACGAATATCATCGGTGAATTAGGTGATTTTCTTGTGCGTTCAAATCTGGAAGATTATACATTCGAGAACACGGAATCTTTGCGTCAGAAACAAGCAGACCTCGTGCAATTGGTGAGTGCAGAATCGGATGTTTTTTACACTATTTGTCGGGGAGTAACAGAAACAACAATTATTGCATCACAAAGCATCTCAGCTAAGATCGGAAACTTATTGATCAACGAACGTTTGAAATCTCACACTACGGACTTAGCATCGATTACTGTAAAACTACCATCTGTCAACTCTGAAGTTTATGGAGTTTACTATTACATTTTAAAGCATTTGGCTTGGGAGGGACTTAATATCGTAGAAGTTGTTTCCACAGCAAATGAATTCACTATCATCGTAAAACAAGATCACGTAGATAAAGCATTTAAAGTTTTGATGCAATTGAAACGCGGAAAATAACAAAAAAGCCTCCATAAAGGAGGCTTTTTTGTTATTGAGCAATCAGTTTTCCACTACTCGATTCTATCACTTGTATTGGTGACGGACTTCCGGTATAATAGACATTTCCAATACTTTTAATATATCCGTAAAGAGGTAAGTTACCCACGTTCACATACATATCTCCAGATGTCTCTGAAGCCACGTAAATGGAATCCGTGACCAAGAGCTTGCGTGTATCGCAGAATCCATTGCTGCGCGCTCCAATTCGAGCTACTTTGGCCTTTCCTTCTAAGGTATAATCACCCCAGCCATGCACAATATCCGCCTGAATGATCTCTGAGTTCAACTTGAGAGCTACAGGACCTGCACCATCTCGAATTGTCAATGTAAAATAAGGCAACTGCAAGGTGTCTTTGGAAAAAATTCGCTCACTGCCCTCATAATGCAAATTGTAAAGTGTGGTGAAATGAATTTCCACTTTGATCATTTTTTTCGGATCTCGAAAGAAAGGACAGCGGTTCCTATTTTTAATATACAAACGATTGTCTACAATGGATGCATCCACAAAATTCACCACGTTTTCACCGCCTGTTATAACCAGTTTGTCCAAGCTGTCCTGGATGAGTTCATATTCGAGATGGGGATGCAATTCCATAAACTCAAAAGACCCTAGCGGAATCTCTTTTGTAACTTCATCTCCGGTAGCTTTAAAACACGAGCGATCTTCCGCTTTTTTGCACGATTGCAATCCAAAAATCAGGAATGCTATGAAGAACATGATTCTATAACTCATTACTTTTTCCAATTAAAGGTGTAACCTGCACCCCATTCAACGTAATCCGCCTTGGCCCAATGTGATTTCAGCACTAAATTCAAGAGCAAACCATTGTCAAATCGATAGCGCATTCCAACTCGGTGATAAAATTCATCATCCGCGTCGTATCGATCCTTTAGGTAAACTCCCATTCCCAATGAAAAATTCAATCGATCTAAAGGCAACATATACCCTACATATGCACCAACTTGAAAAATTGTCCATTGTGTCTTTGGAATGTAGGCTCTATAATCAAAAAGAGATTGCTTACTTACAAGATCTAAAGCCACTTCCATTCCTACCTTTTCGCGGAAACGTTTATGAACCATATTGCTCAATGCATAAACAGGGTAATTCTTGCCGGTTGTTGGGAAAATTTCCTTACTCGAAACAATTCCTATCAAAGTGTACTTCCAATGCCTCAACCATGGAGTTTTTGAAAACGACTCAGGAGCCAACGCGCTTCCCGGAGGAGATTGAGCAATTCTATACCCATATCCCAAAGAAACATATGGAATATTCAAACCCAAATTTGGAACTTTTGATGCTCCGTTTGAAAAATGTGTCATATCCAAACCATACAGCAAAGAATGCTTTTGAGAAAAATGCCATCTTCCGGAGATACCCAAACAAAGCAGCGCGTTTACGTGACTACTTACTGCCACATTTTTAGGATTCATTTGTTGATCGAACACTTTGGTAACAAAGCCCAAACCCGCACCTAATTTGGCCGACAAATAATGTTTTTTAGATCGGGTAAATGGAAATTCGATAAATCCATATGTTCCGAAACCATACCCTAAAATTTCTTTATTCCCTAAATTAGAACCGTAAACGGTCACCCCAACAAACGGGTTCTTATAGGACTCAGCCCAAGATTTGTTTGTGAATACACGTTTATACAAGGATATCTCGCCAGCCCAAACACGATCTTTATACAAGTGACTCATGGTTCCGCGGTGCGCAGCCAAAAAGCCGCTTTTCGCCTTAAACTGCAAAGACCAATCATCAAAAACAGGTCCTTGAGCCCACATAATTTGAAAAGTCAGAATTAAAAGAATTACTAGTAAAAAACGCATAACCAAATTTACATCTTTTCTTTCATGTATTTTTGTTTTATGAATTCAGCAGTTATATCAATCAATCCAAATGATCAGCGTTTGGTGGCCTTCGCAAGATTATTGAACATCATGGACGATCTTCGCGAGAAATGTCCGTGGGATAAAAAGCAAACCTTTGAATCTTTGCGCCACCTTACAATTGAGGAAACATACGAATTGTCAGACGCGATCATTCAGAATGACATGGAAGGATTAAAAGGTGAAATTGGGGATTTGATGTTGCACATGGTTTTCTATGCCAAAATTGGCAGTGAAATTGAAGCGTTCAACATTACCGATATACTGAATGCCATTTGTGATAAGCTCGTTCATCGCCACCCGCATATTTACGGAGATGTTGAAGCAAATACTGAAGAAGAGGTTAAAGCGAATTGGGAGAAGATCAAATTGCAAGAGGGAAAGAAGTCTGTATTACAAGGAGTTCCGAACACCTTGCCAGCGTTGATCAAGGCCATGCGAGTTCAAGAAAAAGTGAAGGGCATTGGCTTTGATTGGGATTCATTAGATGATGTGAAGAATAAAGTGATCGAAGAATTCACAGAGTTGCATGAAGCACAATTGGCAAATGATTCCGAACAGATACAGGCTGAATTTGGCGACGTACTTTTCTCTATGATAAACTATGCGCGTTTTTTGAACATCAGTGCTGAAGACGCCCTTGAAACCACCAATCGCAAGTTTATCCGCCGTTTTATGCTAATGGAAGAACTGATCGCGCAATCAGGAAGATCCATCGAAGACATGGCACTAGCTGAAATGGATTCCTATTGGGAAACCGCTAAACAGTCACTTAAGAACCGATAGATTTTTCCGTTTAATCAATAAAACGACCACTTGGTCAAAAATGACAAAATCCATTTGCTAATAACTGTTAATTCCGTAACTTCGACCACTTCAAAAAACTGCAATGAACATGAAACTTTTCCTCTTCCTTATTTCTCTTTTCTGTGGAATCGGATTCACATATGCGCAAGAACATACCGTACGTGGCTTTATCTATGATGGAGAAACGGGAGAACCATTACCTTTTGAACAAGTTCTATTGATCCCTACTGTGAAAGGCGAATCTATTTTGGGAGCGTCTTCGGATGTGAATGGGTTCTTTTCAATTCCAAAAGTTAAGGTTGGAACTTATGTATGTCGCGTAGAAGACATTAACTACAAATTATACGAGCGTGAAGTAAAAGTTGAAAAAGCAACCGGAATTACCGATTTGCGTATCGACTTACTTGCTCCAGACAATACAGGAAACATTGAGGAGGTAGTAATTTCTGCAGAGGCGAAAGCTAAAACTACGGAAGTTTTAATGTCTCAGATCAAGTTGGATAAAAAAGGATTGGAGAGAATCCCGGCAGTGGGTGCTGAAAACGATGTCGTTGGAGCATTCTCAGTAACGCCAGGTGTAGTTACCACAGGTGACCAGGGAGGACAATTGTATGTACGTGGTGGTACGCCAATTCAGAACAAGGTGTTATTGGATGGTATGACAATCTACAATCCATTCCACTCGATCGGTTTCTTCTCGATTTTCGAAACAGAATTGGTAAAGAACGTTGACATTTACACCGGAGGGTTTGATTCTCGTTATGGTGGTCGTATTTCATCGATCATGGATATCACCTACCGCGATGGAAATAAAAAAGACTTTGGCGGTAAAGTATCTGTTTCTCCATTCTTAGGAAAATTGGTTTTGGAAGGACCAATGTACAAGAATAAGAATGGTGGAGGAGCATCCTATGTGCTCTCTGGAAAACATTCCCTTTTACCTTACACTTCGGAACAATTGTACAGAGGCGTGAACAATGGTAATGGATTGCCTTATGAATTTACTGATGGATATGCGAAGGTCACTTTCTTCTCTAACGGAGGTTCTAAGACATCTTTATACGGATTCCACAATCGTGATCAAGTCATATATGACAGTATTGCTACTTTGAGCTTCAACCAAAGTGGTGGTGGCATGAGTTTCTTGCTTGTACCAGGAGGTTCCCCAATTTTCATCAAAGGGCACGTGAATGGTTCTAAATATGAAACTACCTTTTTAGAAGAAGGAAGCGAACCACGCACCAGTTCAATTGGTGGTGCAGATATGGGATTTGACTTTACATACTTTCTAAAAGGGGAAAGTCAATTTGACTACGGTTTAGGAGTTACCTTATTCAACACGCGTTATTTGACATTCAATGAAACTAAGACAGAGATCAAGAATGAAAACTTTACGACAGAAATTGGTGCATACGCGAATTATAAGAAGGTAACAAAACGTTTGGTGATTCAACCTGGTTTCCGTTTGCAAGTATACTCGTCGTTGAGTACTATCTCTTTGGAACCTCGTTTAGGAATGAAGATCAATGCTACTGAGAAATTACGTTTCAAGTTATCTGGAGGTCGTTACACGCAAAACTTCACCTCAGCGTCTTCTGATCGCGATGTGGTTAACTTGTTCAACGGACTATTGAGTGCACCAACTAACGTTCAAGAAACCTTCATTACACAAACAGGAAAGGAAAAGAATCCGAAGAACGGATTGCAAGTGTCTTGGCACGCAATTGCCGGATTTGAATATGACCTGAGCAAGCATATCAATGTGAATATCGAGGCTTATTATAAGTATTTCCCGCAATTGAGCAACATCAACGTGAACAAGATCTATGAGGACATTGCAGAGTTTGCCGATAAAGACGACGTATTGAAAAAAGACTTCTTGATCGAATCTGGAGAATCTTACGGGGTTGACGTGTTGATCAAGTATTCTAAAGACCGTTTATTTCTATGGGGAGTTTATTCATTGGGTAAATCAACGCGTTGGGATGGATTCATTGAATATTTCCCGGTATTCGATCGCCGTCATAATGTCAACTTGGTTGGTTCGTATTTGTTTGGAAAAAATAAAACCTTGGAATTGAACATTCGTTGGAACCTAGGTTCAGGCTTGCCATTTACCCCAACAACAGGTTTTTATCAACCGGATGATTTCAGCGGGGGTGTTTCAACGGACTACACAACTACCAATTCTTCTGAGATCGGAATCATGTTAGGTGCTTTCAACAGCAAACGCTTACCTTATTATCACCGACTCGATATTACAGTGAAAAAACAGTTTAAATTCAAGAATAAAACTGAAATGGAAATTGTAGGTGCATTGACAAATGTTTACGACCGAAATAATATTTTCTACGTGAACCGTGTCACCAACGATGTCATCTATCAATTCCCCTTCCTGCCGAGTTTAGGAATAAGCTATAAGTTTTAACAAAAAGGTTGTGATTTATTCACAACCTTTTTGTTTTTCAGGCAACTAAGTTATCTTAGTTGCGTTTTAAACTCGAACTACTAACTTTTAGCAATGAAAGCTATTATCAAATGTTTTGCATTGACATTACTTTTCACAAGTAATTCGTGCAATATTTTTTCACAGACCTCCCCGTCTATTGAAGGAGACCTTGTTTGTCCAGACCTCGCTGGTACGTATCAAATTGTATTGCCTTATCGCATGCTTGTTCAGCTTCCTGTAACTATTTGTGATCAGATCGAAGCTGCAAGAAAAGACAACGAACGCGTAGAGATTCTGTACAGCGAATATCTAAAGATCATCGTTTTCTCGCGAAATGAATTGAATCAACTAACTAACGTACAAGAGATCGTTTATGGCAACTAAGATACTTTTAACGCTTATATTGTGCGTATCAGGTTTGTATGCATTTGCCCAACCTGCAAATGATTTATGTGCAAATGCTCAAGTTATAAATATTCCAGCTTCAGGAAATATTTGTTTAAATAGCTCAAACGCAGGAGCAACCAGCGATTTAACTACGAATGCATGCGACACTGGCGCTCCAGGAAACGAAGTTTGGTTTACCTTTATTACAACAGGAGGATCGAATTCAGTAACGATTACACCCAACGGTGCAACACCGGCTTCTTCTGTTGTCGTTTCGATGCAAAATACTCCTTGTGGATCAGGAACATTTAGTACTTGTAACTCTGCGACTGGTGGTGGCGCTGCAACAGCAACATTTTCTTATACAATTGGTACACAAGTATGGGTTTCAGTTGAAACAAATGGAACTGACGGAAGTTTTCAAATTTGTGTGAATAGTGTTTCTCAACCACCTGCTCCCGGCAACTCTTGTGGAACTGCTACTCGAATTTGTAATAAAAACACTTTTTCAGTGCCGACTTTCCCATTAAACGTTGCAATCATCACTCCAGGTTGTTTCCCATCTCCATTTCAGCAACCAATATTTTATCAGTTTACAGTTGGAACTTCCGGTACCTGTATTTGGAACTGTGATCCAAATGGAGCTGCCGAGTACGACTGGGTAATGTATGACATTACTGCAGGTTGTCCGGGAACAGAAGTTTGTTGTAACTTCAATTATGCATCAGCCTCAGGTGCTCCCGTTGGAATGGCCACAGGAGGTGCAGGAGCTTGCGGTACTACCGGTTTTGCCGGTGCACCCGGCGAGTTATCTCCGCCCGCAAATGTCATAGCAGGGAGGACCTACCTCATTGTTATTGACAATTATTCAAACAGTAGTGTAGGATTCACATGGACATGGGGAGGAACTTTCGAAATGGCCCCTGTACCTAATTTCACGGCTACTCCGACATCTGGTTGCGCTCCGCTAAATGTTACTTTCACAAATACTTCGGTAGCAACTACAACTTATGATTGGGATTTTGGTAATGGAAACTCGAGTACATCTGCAACTCCACCAGCTCAAACTTATACCACTCCCGGATCATACCTAGTAAATTTGGTTGCAACCTCTGCCTCCGGCTGTACGAATGTCAAGGTAACTACCATTACGGTTAATCCGAATCCAACTGTGAATCCGCAATCAAACCAAACTCATTGCCCAACGGCTACTGTTCCAATAACCACTTTTACTTCTCCCCAAGCCGGGACGACATTTTCCTGGTCAAATTCGAATACAGCTATTGGCTTGGGTGCGAGTGGAACAGGTAACTTACCTTCATTCACAGCTACCAATACCGGTTCTACTGCTATTTCCGCGACCATAACAGTTACACCAACATTGAGTGGTTGTAGTGGTACACCAATTACGTTTACAATAACAATAAACCCAAGGCCAACAGTTACTGCAATTACTCCAATAGTTCAATGTGCAGGAACCTCTGTTCCTTCTACCGTTTTTAGTAGCACACCTGCTGGAGCTACCTTTGGTTGGACTAATAATAACACAGCTATTGGTTTAGGCGCAAGCGGATCCGGTAATCAGCCAACTTTTACAGCTACAAACGCGGGTACAAGTAATATTGTCTCAACTATCACTGTTACACCGACCCTAAATGGTTGTACAGGACCAACTTCCACTTATACCATTACGATTAAACCAATTCCAACGGTAACAGTACCGGCTGCTGCGTCATACTGTCCGGGCGCGTCTGTGCCCGCTGGTACATTTACAACAAGTCCGGTTGGCGGTACAACAGCATGGTCAAATTCAAATACCGCAATTGGTTTAGGAGCATCAGGCACAGGAAACCAGCCAACCTTTACAGCTGCAGCCAATGCTACAGGAGCCACTGTATCAGGTACAATTTCTGTGACTCCAACCGTCAATGGATGTTCGGGAACACCTGTCAACTATACAATTTCGATCTTCCCTACTCCAACGGTAGTTGCCAATCCAGATGTTAGTGTTTGTACCGGAGACAATGTGAGTGCCACTTCTTTCACCAGTTCACCTGTAGGAGCAACATTCACCTGGTCGAATTCAAATACATCTATTGGACTTGGAGCAAACGGCACAGGAAGCCAGCCAAGTTTTGTTGGTACAAATGCAACTGGCTCTGCCATTTCAGGAAACATTGTTGTAACCCCTTCTTTAAATGGGTGTATTGGTACTACTGACACATACGTAATCACTATTTCAACTGTTCCAACAATGACTGTACCTACCAATATTACACAATGTGGAGGAGCAGTTTCACCTGCAGCCTTCGTGAGTAATCCTGTTGGAGCAACATTTACTTGGACAAACACCAATACAGCTATTGGTTTAGCAGGAAGTGGGAATGGAAATATCTCAACATTTACGGGAACAAATGGAGGTGCAGCTCCTATTTCTGGTACAGTATCCGTTACTCCTTCGATTGGAACATGCGTTGGAACCCCTGTTAACTTTACAATTACAATTAATCCAACACCGATAATTTCTGCAATTACTGATGTTATAGCCTGTGAAAATGCTAACGTTCCACAAACTACCATTAGCGTTGTTCCTGCAACTTCAACTACAAGTTGGTCAAATTCAAATACAGCAATTGGATTGGGTGCATCAGGAAATGGAAATGTTCCTGCATTTACAGCAACGAACGCTTCAAGCAGTGCAATAAGCGGTACAGTAACAATCAATGCTAGTGCTAACGGATGCAACGCAACTCCAGTTGATTTTTTGGTTACAATCACTGAGTTACCAGATGTAAACCCAATAACAGATATCATCCAATGCCACAACACTCAAATATCTCCAATTTCATTTAGCAGTTCATCTTCGAATGTTACTTATAGTTGGACCAATAACACGACATCGATTGGACTTGGTGCATCTGGCAATGGAAACATCCCTGGTTTCACAGCTTCAAACCCAAGTACAACGGCCCAATCAGGCACGGTAACGGTTACTCCTGCCATCGGTACTTGTATTGGTACACCTGAAACGTTTACGATTACAGTAAATCCAACTCCAGTTCCAACAGCTCAAAATAACGGACCACTTTGTCCTGGAGATCAATTGGATCTTACGGCAACTGGATTACCAGGTAGTTCTTATAGCTGGAGTGGACCTGGATCATATTCATCATCTGCACAAAATCCTAGTGTAGCAGCAGTGAGTGCAGCCGATGCCGGCACCTATACGGTAACTGTAACATTGGCAGGATGCTCCGGAACAGCTTCAACCACGCTTGCGATGAACCCGAGTGTAGCCCCGATCATTACACAAGCTGGGCCATTCTGTTTAAATGACAATGCCGTATTATTAAATGTAAACTCTCCAGGAGGCACTTGGAGCGGAACAGGAATCTCAAACCCTGCGTCAGGACAATTTTCACCGTCAATTGCGGGAGCAGGAACACATACAATCACATATACTTTGAATGCGCCTTGTGCCGTACCTGCAACTTCTAATATCATAGTAAATCCACTTCCAACAGTTAACTTCAATGCGCCAGTTAAAAATGGTTGCGTTCCATTTACAGTTAATCTCACAGATTTAAGCACACCTGCAAGTAATAACTTAGTTTGGGACTTTGGTGACGGAACAAATTCAACCCAAACAGGAACTGTTTCTCATACATATAACTCCGTTGGATGTTTTGATGTCACATTGACCACTACTTCAGCCGCTGGATGTACAAATACGTTAACGATACCAAATTTTGTCTGCGCAAATCCATTTGCGGTTGCAGACGCTTCTGTAGGAGACCCTACACATACAGTAATTGATCCAAGCTTTCAATTCTTTAATAATTCATCGAATGCTACCAGTTACACATGGAACTTCGGTGATGGAACGGGTAGTACAGAGACCAATCCTAGTCACTCCTATCCGGGCACTCCAGGATCCTATACTGTTATGCTTGCGGCTAATAATCAATTTGGATGCCCTGATACGACTTATTTGACAGTGGTAATTGAAGACGAATTGATTTTTTATGTGCCAAATACATTTACCCCAGATGGAGATGAGCACAACAATATGTTCACCCCAGTTTTTTATTCTGGCTTCGATCCTCAAAGTTTTACAATGCTGATTTTTGACCGTTGGGGAGAAATTATTTTTGAAACTCATGACGTTGATCAAGGTTGGCACGGAACATATTTGGATGGTGTTGTGAAAGAAGGGGTTTACACCTGGACAATGCAATTCAAAGTATCAGAAAGTGATAAAAAAGTCACTTATACAGGTCACGTAACTTTGTTGAAATAAGCGATTTGATAATTCATCGATGAAAAAGGGAGATTCGTCTCCCTTTTTTTTGTTTACCTGAGGCAACCTTGTTAAATTTGGCGCGTCAAGGAAGTGAACATTTCATTTGGTTCACAAAATGCACACACACTGAACGAATACTACTGCGTATGAAATCTATACTATCCATATTTTTTGTCGCTGGAATCAGCGCTCATTCCTACTGTCAGGAACAGACAATCACTTTAGAAAATGGCGTTATTGTACACCAAGCCGTTGGAATGGAAGGCACTGTTCAAAATCAAACGACAAGTTCTGCTCAAACTCGAACAGTAAATGATTGGAATTTATCAGAATGTTTGGAGACTCTGGAGATCATCAATCAAAAATGTGAACAAATCTCGTCTGAAGAGTGCAATGCATATGCGCCTTTGATCCAAAGTATTCAACACCGTATCGCAGTTCTAAATCAAGCTACTGAATAATTATGAAGCCGCTTTTCTCTCTAATTATAGCTTGTTTTTTGATTTGGACAAATGCAAGCGCACAATTGGTTGCCAACGGGAACTCAGGACAAACTACTACAAGTTACACGAATGGATCACCTAATAACCCAATCTATATATGGTGTGGAACCACATTAGGAGCAACCAATGGTTCCTTAACTGCAACTCCAACATCAGGGGTAGGCGGACCTTTCACATTTGAATGGTTTTATCATGATCAAGCTACATCCTCATGGGTCTCTTTCAATACAACCACCGGAGCTAGTTCAACCATGAATAATTTGGCCAGTGATGGCTATCGTGTGGAGGTAAGAAATTCAAGTGGTGTAACAGTGAACTGTTTTATAGCATGGGTATGGAATTTGAATACTGTGGTAACTGCTAATGCAGCAGCAGCAGGGTGTAACGCTAACTTGACGGGTACAGTAAATACGAACGGATCATTCACCTACTACAATCCGCCTCCTCCAGAATCTATCATTACAAGTTCAACCAATATAACAGTATGTTTTTCAGCAACACACACATTTGTCTCTGACCTTGCATTTTACCTTGTTGGTCCTCCTTCATGTGGATCTCCAACCGTAGTTCTTTCTCCAAATCCGGGAGCTATCGGCCAAGGATCCGTATGTAATTCGGGGGATAACGTAACAAATTTATGCTTTTCAAGAACCTCTACAAACAACTTAAACATTTGTACCGCAACTGCACCATTGACCGGAACTTATGGCACATATGGACCTTCAAACACTGCAATAAACTGGAATGCTTTCAATGGTTGTAATGCTGCACAAGGAGGGTGGGCCGTTCAAATCTATGACTGTATCGGCGCTGATGTTGGTGCACTAACGAACGCTACCGTTACATTCTCCAATTTGCAGAGTATTTGCGGATCTCCAACCAGTATTTCTTATACTTCGGGAGCAATCAATTCTGCTATTAATGACAACTCATGTTCTGCCGCAACGGCATCAATTTTCCAAGTACCTGTTGCGAATAACCTGGTTACTCCGATTACTTTAAATGCTACCACCTCTGTTTTATGGACCGCAAGTCCTGCGGTATCAATTGCAGCTCCAACAAGTGTAAATACAACAGCAAGTGGCCTTCCTAATGGAACAACAACATTTACATTAACTGCAACTACTTCTTTTGGTGGTACGAGTTGTGTAAGTTCAGCCAACTCAGCAGTTAACGTGGTGGCGCCAGTTGTCAATGCTATTCCAAACCAAACTCATTGCCCTGGAGTTGCCGTCCCATCAACAGCATTTAGCAGTACTCCGGCAGGAGCCACATTTGCTTGGACAAATAACAACACAGCTATTGGATTGGGTGCAAGTGGCACTGGAAATTTACCTGCGTTTACGGCTACAAACGCAACAAGTTCGGCCATAACAAGTACTATTTCTGTAACGCCTACATTGGCTGGCTGTACAGGAGCCCCTACAACATTTACGATTACAGTCAATCCAAGACCAACAGTTAATGCAATTACCCCCATAGTACAATGTGCGGGCACAACAATTCCAAGTACGACTTTTGCAAGTACTCCGGCTGGTGCTACGTTTGCTTGGTCTAACAATAACACGTCCATTGGATTGGGTGCAAGTGGGACAGGAAATCAACCTTCATTCACAGCAACCAATACAGGCTCTACCAATATTGTAGCAACAATTACAGTTACCCCGACTTTAAATGGTTGTACTGGAACTGCCTCTACTTACACTATTACTATTAGACCAATACCAACTGTAACTGTACCTGCCGCTGCATCATATTGTCCGGGAGCGGCGATTCCAGCGGGTACGTTCACAACTACCCCTGCAGGAGGTACAACAGCATGGAACAATTCAAACACTGCAATCGGTTTAGGAGTTTCAGGAACAGGAAATCAGCCCGCGTTTACAGCAGCGGCCAACAACTCGGGAGCAACTATTTCCGGCACAATCAGCGTCACTCCTACTGTAAGCGGCTGTACGGGAACACCTGTCAATTACACCATTTCCATCTTCCCTACTCCGTCTGTTGACGCTAACCCTGATTTGACAGCGTGTAATAACGGGACTGTGGCTTCTACAGCATTTACGAGTACACCTGCCGGTGCTACCTTTGGCTGGACGAATTCGAACACGGCTATCGGATTAGGTGCATCAGGAACAGGAAACCAGCCAAGTTTTACAGCTATCAATGCAGGATCAACAGTACTAACTGGTTCAATTGTAGTTACACCAACATTAAATGGCTGTATCGGTGTAACGGATACATATGTAATTACAGTCAATCCAACTCCGGTAGCAAATGTTCCGGCTAATATTGCGCAATGTGGAGGAAACGTTTCACCAGCTGCATTCACGAGTACTCCTGCTGGTTCTACATTTACATGGACAAACTCGAATACTGCTATAGGTTTGGGTGCGAGCGGATCTGGCAACATCGCCACTTTCGTTGGAACAAACGGTGGGTCCACACCCATCACCGGAACAATTGCTGTTACTCCCACCCTAAATGGTTGCATTGGTATACCATCAAATTTCACCATTACAATCAATCCTACTCCAATAATTTCACCAGTTACGAATGCAACTGCTTGTCATAATCAAACAGTCAGCTCTGTCACTCCTGTAGTTGTACCCGGATCAGCAACGGTTTCATGGTCGAACAACAACACGTCAATTGGTCTTGGGGCAAGTGGAACAGGAACTATTCCTTCTTTTACAGCTACAAACGCTGGCAGTACAATCGTTACTTCCACAATTACACTCAATGCAACTGCTGCAGGATGTAATGCGGTTCCTGTAACGTATACGATTACGGTAAATCCATTACCAACAGTGAATGCTATTTCACCGATAAGTCAATGTAACGGAACTGCGATTCCCTCAACAACATTTGCGAGCACTCCGGCTGGTTCCACATTTACCTGGACAAACTCAAATACAGCAATTGGTCTTGGTGGTTCGGGTTCAGGTGATCAACCAGCATTTACAGGAACAAATGCAACAGCATCCACTATTAATGGTACTATTACTGTTACTCCTACCTTAAATGGCTGTGTTGGAACGAATGGAACTTATACCATCAGCATTCTTCCTTCACCAACTGTAATCGTTCCGGCAAATGCTAACTATTGTCCAAATTTACCAGTGCCAGCTTCATCCTTCACCACCTCCCCAGTTGGTGGAACCGTAGCTTGGTCCAATTCAAATACGGCAATCGGTTTGGGCGCTTCAGGTACGGGAAATATCCCGGGATTCACGAGCGGCGCGAATAACGGCACTTCCACAATTAGCGGTACGATTACAGTAACACCTACTGTTGCGGGATGTGTAGGAACACCATCTAACTTTACGATTGGGATCTTTCCAACACCAACTGTCGATCTGATTACACCAATTACCGTTTGTAACGGTGCGAATGTAAGTGCATCAAATTACTCTAGTACCCCTGCTGGTGCTTCTTTCACTTGGTCAAACAATACAACTTCAATCGGTTTGGCCGCAAGTGGTTCGGGTAATCAACCTGCTTTCCTTGCTACGAACAATGGATCAAGTGCGGTTACTGCTACCGTTACTGTTACACCAACTTTGAACGGATGCGTAGGCAATACTGGCAATTATACTATTACCGTAAATCCTACTCCTATAGCAACAGTACCGGCAAATATCACTCAATGTGTGAGCACGGTTACTCCTCCTGCTTTTATAAGTACTCCAGCCGGGGCAACCTTTACATGGACGAATACCAATACCGGGATCGGATTGGCAGCTTCCGGAAACGGAGATATCGCTGCATTTCAAGGGACAAATACCGGAAGTACACCAATTAGTGGAGTTGTTTCGGTAACACCAACTTTGAATACATGCGTTGGAACACCGGTAAACTTTAGCATTACCATTAACCCAACACCTGTTATAGGTGTAATGAATGATATCGTTGATTGTGAAGGTGCCGCTATTCCGGTGACTTCATTCAATGTAACACCAAGTTCCGCAACCGTAAGTTGGAATAATTCGAATACCAATATTGGACTTGGAGCTAATGGCACCGTAAACGTTCCTGCCTTTGTAATGACGAATAATACACTTTCAGCGATTACCGGCACTGTAAGTGCAACAGCATCAGAAAATGGCTGTACTTCCGCACCAGTTACTTTCGATATCACGGTTAACCAACTGCCTGTTGCTGATCCTGTGAGTAACGTTACACAATGTGATAACACAACGGTGAACAGTATTACTTTTACAAGTACTACTCCGGGAGTTTCTTTCGATTGGACCAATTCAAATACTGCTATTGGTTTAGTTGCGAGTGGCAATGGAAATCTTCCTACATTTACAACAACTAACCCAACTACTACCGCTAGTTCAGGTACAATAACGGTTATTCCTTCTTTGGGAACCTGTGTTGGAAGTCCGATCAACTTCACGATTGCGGTAAATCCCGTACCAGTCCCTGTTGTTCAAAACAACGGTCCATTATGTCCGGGTGAAACGCTAAATCTATCCAGCACAGGGTTACCAGGAGCAACATATAGCTGGACAGGACCAGATCTGTTTACTTCATCGATCCAAAACCCTTCAATCACGGCTGTCGCAACAACGAACGGAGGCATTTACAATGTAACTGTTGATGCTGCTGGATGTATTGGGACAGCAAGCACGACCTTAGTGATCAATCCAATGGTAGCACCAAATATCACCCAAGTTGGACCATATTGCAGCTCAGACAATGACGAACAACTCGTAGCCTCGCTTCCGGGTGGAACATGGTCTGGAACAGGTATTGTAAACCCTGCATCCGGTCAGTTTGCACCAACTGTTGCTGGCGCTGGATCTCATGCGATTACATATACCGTAAATGCTCCCTGTGCGCTTCCTGCAACTACAACAATCGTAGTAAATCCACTGCCAGTGGTTAACTTATCGGCTCCGATCCTAAGTGGCTGTGAACCGTTCACTGCTACATTTACAGATCAATCTTTACCCGCAAGTAATTCAGTTTTTTGGGACTTTGGAGATGGAAACACTTCTAGTCAAACAGGTAGCGTTTCTCATACCTTCAATGCTGTAGGATGTTATGATATCACCTTAACATCTACATCGACAGCAGGATGTGTCAACACAACGACCTTACCGAATTACATCTGTGTAAATCCATATGCTGATGCAAACTTTACTACGGATAATGCAACGCATACGGTAATTGATCCTTCCTTTAACTTCTTTAACAATTCTACCAATGCGACTGTATATTCGTGGGATTTTGGTGATGGAACTGGAAGTAGCGAAGTGAACCCTACACATACTTATGTCGCTGAACCTGGATCATATACTATTATGCTGGCAGCAACAAATCAATTTGGTTGTCCGGATACAACATACATGACAGTAGTTGTAAATGATCAACTTATTTTCTATGTTCCGAATTCATTTACACCTGATGGTGATGAACACAATAATATGTTCGAACCGGTATTCTATTCTGGATTCGATCCCCAAAGTTACACCTTACTCATTCTCGACAGATGGGGTGAGATCATTTTTGAATCTCATGACGTAACGCAAGGATGGCATGGAACGTATTTGGATGGAACCGTTAAAGAGGGTGTTTACACGTGGTTGATTCAATTTAAAGTAACTGAAAGCGACAAAAAACTTACACAACGCGGACACGTCACGTTACTCAAATAAAAAAAAGGGCCTAGGCCCTTTTTTTTATTGTATCCATTGATCAAACAACAATTTTTGTTTCTCGTTTAGCTGCTCAAGTTTCTTAACCCTGTAATCTTTATATCCGAGTGGGGAAGCTCCAATGTTCAGATCAACTTGCACTAACCTACCCGAACGTTGAACTGTAAGAACGATCTTATCTTCTTTGAAATAGGTTATCCACTTGTCCAATTCCCCTCCTAGGAGTAAGCTGTTGATAGCGATTATCTCATCTTCCAACATCAATCCGGATAGATCTGCAGGACTTTGTGGAAATATATTTTTAACAATAGCATTCGCACCATTTGGAATGTATTTTATTCCAATCAATGAAGCAGAAATACGAGCTGACGGAACAACTTCTAATTTTAAACCAACCAAATCTAAAACTCCTTGCAATAGGCTAGTGTAATCGTTGGTACCGTAAAAATAAAGTTCCTTCAACTGCTTCACTTCATCTCCCCCAAATGTTTGTAAATAGTTCCAATACGTATTTTCATCAACACCTTTCCCCCGTTGTGCAACATCTTCATACAACTTGCGCATAACCGTATCTAAACCTGTCTTGCCCAAAGAATTCTTCAGTAATAAAATATCGGTTGCCAGAGCCAGTAAACATCCCTCTGTATAAATGGACACTTTTCTACCAGGAATACCAGGAACATAGCCATCTAACCACGTATCAAAAGACGAATTCGCAACAGAGTAATTCATACGTCCTGGATTGTCCAAGTGCTTTTGAAATTGAACGCTGAGTTCTTTTAAATACTGCTCCAAACTGAAAACACCACTCTTTAGCAAGAATAAGTCACCCATGTAAGTTGTAACACCTTCACATAGATATCCCAATCGCGATAAATTTTCCTTTTGGTAATTGTAAGGGAACATTTCAATTGGTCTGATGGTTTTAACATTCCAGGTATGATACAATTCATGGGAACTAACACCTAGTAATTCGGTATACAAAGATTCAAAAACATCGAATGTAGGTCCTAAGGCAATGACTGTCGATTTAAGGTGTTCTACTCCGTGATAAGCTTTATAGGGCAGAAATTGAAACAAAAAATGGTACTCATCTACCGGAAAACTCCCGAACTTTTCAATTTGTGAATTTGTGAAAGCCCGAAAATCTTTAATCAATTTATCCCACGGAACATGCTGGTATCCATTGAACCATAAATGGAACCTGGTATTTTGAACCGTATATTCCCCATGCACCAAATGTTTCGCACAAATGAAGGGCGAATCGGCTAATTCGTGGAAATCTGCAGCCTTCAAAACACGACTCTCTTGTTTCAAAGAAGAGGCGATAATCCAATCTTCAGGAATCTCCAATGAAATCAAGTGTTCACGGTCGCTGTTTTGATCGCAATACACGAAACAATTCACGGGATTCACATACAGTTGTTCCGCATTTAAATAACTCGAACCGGCATTCAATTCCGCAGCAAAATACTCGTAACTAACCTCTACAACTTGGTGTTCTTTGTTCTTTAAAGACCAAGTAGAAAGCGCCGTCTTTTCGAATGGAATGGCTGCACCATCTGAATAGTTGACCGAAAAATTCCGCACATTTTTGGCGAAATTCCCCAATTCATATCTACCCGGACGCCACACCGGAAGGTGTATAAGTGCATTCTCCGGCAAGCCTGAAAACAAAACACGAAATTTTATAAACTGTTGATGTGGGTGGGCAATGGAAATATGATAATGTGTCATACGATTCATTTTATACTCCAAAAATAACAAACCCTTCAGAAACCATCTACCGTAAAAGGATTTGCGCCCAGATTGATGCTCATTTATACGGAATTGATTACTTTCGTGACTATATCAGAAAAAAAAGACA
>JACCEA010081138.1_pt1 | contig 43566 bp, 43 predicted proteins | sample 7449851 | NCBI WGS metagenome assembly JACCEA01 (sample SAMN15323453, study PRJNA562643) | freshwater metagenome | isolation source: river surface water | place: USA:Blue River Watershed | collected 2017-08-18 | reverse complement strand
TCACCGAAAATCATCTTTACTCGCAAAATCTTTGGAATAACTTTTCCAGTCGGTTGAATCTCGGCAGTATTGAACATCGCTACCGGAATAACCGGAGCGCCTGATTCGAAAGCAAGCCTTGCAATTCCAGTCCGTCCTCGATAGAGGCGACCATCAGGAGATCTCGTTCCCTCGGGATAAATTCCAAGACATTCACCTTGCGCCAAGACCGATAATCCTGTGAGTAACGCTGCTTCACTTCGAGAACCTCCGGCACGATCAACCGGAACTTGACCGAGGGCGATAAAAGTTAATTTTTTTAACAACCCTTTCGGTCCAGGAGAAGTGAAATATTCACTCTTAGCTAAGAAAGTCACTTTGCGTGGCACAACAAGTGGCATAAATATGGAATCGCTAAATGAAAGATGATTAGAGGCAATGATTACAGGGCCTTGCGAGGGAACATTACGCAAACCCTTTACCTTTGGACGAAAGAGCAGAGTCAGAACAGGTGTTAAGAAGGATTTGAGCAATCCGTAAGCAACTTTGTCACTCTTGGCCAGAGAGGATCTTCTGCGAATTGCCATAGGGTTAATTTAGAGGCTCGATGCCACGAGATGAAACCTGTGACAAAATCGAGCGTGTGAGCATCCCAAATTCTGAGCCGTTTGAGTTAACTGGTGGCCCGATAGCAGTTCTCGTCATTCATGGCTTCTCGGGATCTCCAGTATCGGTAAGACCATGGGCGCAAGCTCTTAATGAATCTGGATTTACAGTTTTGGTTCCACGACTACCAGGCCACGGGACCACATGGAATGAAATGAATCAAACTCGATGGGAAGAATGGTTTTCAGAAGTCGAAAATAATTTTAGAGATTTAAAATCTAGGTACAAAAGAGTTTTTGTTGCCGGTTTCTCAATGGGTGGCGCACTTTCCTTGCGACTTGCAACGATTTACAAAGACGAAATTGAAGGATTATTACTTGTTAATCCCTCGATTGGCGACGATAGATTAATAATGCGTCTAATTCCATTTCTGAAGTATTTCTTACCATCGGTGAAAGGTCGCGGTACAGATGTTGCAGCTCCTAATCCCCCGCGCCATAGTTATGGGCGCACACCTCTACATGCCTTGCACTCTTTACAAAAACTATGGCGAATAGTTCAACGCGAATTACATTTAATCGATCAACCCTTAATGATTGGGTACTCAATTAATGACCATGTAGTTAACCCAAAATTTTCGGAGTTGGTCATCGATAACGTTTCCTCTGTTGACATACGCGAAGTTATCTTTGAGCGCTCGTTTCACAATGTAGCTCTAGATTATGACTTACCGCTTCTGATTGAAGAAAGCGTGACTTTCATTCAAGAGGTATTGTCAGGAAATGTTTCTCGACTTGATGAAACTGAGCTTATTAATGATGAATTCGAATCTATAGTCTCAAATCTCTCGCTGGATCAATCTGCTCCAACAACTTATCTCGACGAACTCGAAAATATTGATGCACTGGAGAAATATGAAGGCGACAACAAGGAACTACCGACGTTAACTCAGACGCAACGCGCAGCGCTAATCGGAGTCATTGGCGGGCCAATCTATGTTGCAATTGTGAAAATCTTTAATTTCGATCTCTTAGGGATAGGAATCTGGCCAGGATTAATTGCTTTAGCTGGCGGGGTAATAACGTTCTTTTGGCAGATGAAGCCAGAGAATGATTCAGGCGATGGGAGCGCGCTATGAAAGATAATTTTCGGTGGGGCGTAATTGGCACTGGTGGAATCGCAAAACAGTTTGCTAAAGATCTGAAGAACACTTCTAACCAAAGCGTTGTTGCAGTTGGCTCTCGGACATTGGGGAAAGCAGAGACTTTCGCAAAAGAATTTTCTGCAATCCCATACGGCAGCTATGAAGAGTTAGTCCATTCCGAGGTTGATGCGATTTATGTTGCGACTCCCCATTCTGCCCATGCAGAAAATGCCATCCTGGCTCTGGAAGCTAAAAAACCGGTACTGGTTGAAAAACCCTTTGCTGTAAACGCAAAGGAAGCACGGATGATGATTGAAGCCTCGCAACGCAATCAGGCTCCACTAATGGAGGCGATGTGGAGTCGATTTCTTCCTCATTACAAAATAGTTAGAGAGTCACTCTCTAATGGAGAAATTGGTGAAATAGTCGCAATCTATGCAGACCACGGACAAGCTTTGCCAGCAGATCCCTACTATCGATTGCATGCTCCTGAATTAGCCGGTGGCGCGCTTTTGGACCTTGGTATTTACCCAATTTCATTGACTCATCTAATACTGGGAAACCCAGATCAAATTATCGCCGCTTCAGATTTCACACCAAGTGGCGTTGATGCAAATACTTCGATGATTTTTACATACCTTAATGGTGCACACGCTCTCCTTAACACGACTTTGTTAATAAGAACACCAACCACTGCAACGATAGTTGGAACCAAGGGCAAAATTGAAATCTTTGGGAGCTTTTACTCGCCTACTTCACTTCGCATAACGAATGGAATCGATTCAAGAGAATATGTAAATGAATACAAAGGACACGGACTTCGCGAACAAGCCATTGCATTTGAAATGCTTGTTAGAAATTCAAAACTTGAAAGTCCTTTGATGACTCAAAAGGCAAGCCTTGAAATAATGGAGATTATGGATGAAGTCCGAAAACAAATTGGGCTGAAATATCCTTTAGAATCAGACTTCTAATTTCTTTTTCAGCTGCGAGAGCGCGGCATCAATCGTTGCCATCTCGGCTTTCTTTCGCATGATTTCCGGAACTGGCATTGAAACCTCTACATGAAGCCTGTAAGTAACTTCTGTTTCATCACCATCGCCAGAAATCTCATAACTTCCGGTCATCTCTGTCATCAAATCGGCTTCTTCAAGAGAGAATGAAATTTCTTTTGGAAAATTCGAATAGTCGTAGCTCAACTTGGCGCGATCTTTTAGTACGCCTGCTTCAATTTTGACTGTGGCGCTGGTGGGACGACCAGAACCATCCCGATCATGAACCTCAACGGATTTGATTGCCGAGGACCAGGTTGGAAAATTTTCCAGATCTGCCAATAGGGCGGCGACCTCGTCTACTGGTGCTTCGATAGATATTGAGTTTGATGAGAATTCGGCCATGGCGCGAGGTTACCTCTTCCGATAGACCTTCTCTACCGATAGTTTTTGACCATGAGCGAAATCTTCATTCCGGCCCTGGAGCCAGCAGCTACCGCAGGAAACTTAACTAATTTAATTGCCGAGCGCGCATGGTTTGAACCGGAGCGAATAATGGTTTCACGTCCACTTGGGGATGGATGGCAACCGGTCTCGGCACGTGATTTGGAGGCAGAAGTTCGAGCCACTGCAAAAGGATTGATTGCATCTGGAGTTGAGATTGGAGATCGCGTTGCGATCATGGCTCGCACTCGTTACGAATGGACCATTCTTGATTTTGCAATTTGGTTTGCAGGTGGCGTCACGGTTCCGATTTACGAGACATCATCAGCAGAGCAAGTAGATTGGATTCTCAGCGATTCGCATTCTGTTGCGATTATTGTCGAAACCCCGCAATTAAAGGACTTGGTTTCTTCAGTGCTTCCAAGTTATACAAAGAATTGCTGGACCATGACAGAAAATGTGCTTGACCAATTGGCATATCTTGGTCGTGATATTTCAGATGCAGAAATTGATCGTCGTCGCAATGCATTAACTCCAGATACTCTGGCAACTTTAATTTACACATCAGGTACAACTGGAAAACCAAAGGGAGTTCAACTTACCCACGGCAATTTCTTATCTGAATGTGGAAATGTCGTTTTGGGAGCTGCAGATCTTTTTATGAAGCCTGGCGGATCGACACTCTTGTTTCTACCAGTAGCCCACGTATTTGGCCGTATGGTTCAGATAGGTTCAATTAGAGCTGGCTTACATCTTGCTCACTGTGGTGATGTCTTAGGTCGTTTAACAACTGATCTTGCTTCATTTAGACCAACATTCGTATTAGCAGTTCCGAGAATTTTCGAAAAGGTTTATAACAGCGCAGAGGCGAAAGCAGATGCTGCCGGCAAAGGCGCAATTTTCCGTAAGGCGGCAAATATTGCGATTGAATACAGCAGATCTTTGGATGAAGGAAAAGTGCCAGTCGGGCTTAAAGTTAAGCATGCAATCTTTGACAAGTTAGTCTTTTCAAAAATTCGCCATGCCCTTGGAGGACGAGTGGAAGCAGCGATTTCAGGTGGCGCGCCACTTGGCGAACGTTTAGGACATTTCTTTAGAGGCGCTGGCGTCCGAGTTCTTGAAGGATATGGCTTAACCGAAACAACAGCAGGTGCAACGCTTAATCTAACGACAGCACATAAAGTTGGTTCAGTTGGTCGACCAATACCTGGAACCACAATCAAAATTGCTGATGATGGTGAAGTTCTAATCAAAGGCCCGATTGTCATGAGGGGCTATTGGCAGAATGATGATGCGAATAAGGAAGTATTTACAGATGATGGATATTTCCGCTCAGGTGATTTAGGAAAACTAGACGAGCAAGGTTATCTTTATATTGTTGGTCGCAAGAAAGAACTTATTGTCACCTCTGGTGGAAAGAATGTCGCGCCTGCAGTCCTTGAAGATCGACTTCGTGCTCACCCATTGATTAGCCAATGTATTGTGGTTGGCGACAATCAACCATATATCGCAGCGTTAGTGACAATTGATCCAGAAGCTATAAAAGGTTGGATTACGGCAAATAAGAAGGACGGCGCCACTATCGCTGATTTAACAAATGATCCGGATTTAATTTCAGTGATTCAAACTGCGGTCGATGAGGCCAATAAGGCTGTAAGTAGAGCTGAATCAATTCGTAAATTTAAAATCCTTCCAGTCGATTTCACAATTGCTGGCGGTCACTTAACTGCGAAACTCTCCGTCAAACGTCACGTGGTGCATAAAGAATTCGCATCTGAGATTGCTGAGCTTTTTGAATGATCGTCTCGAACTAGCGCGCCGGCTCCACGATGGTCCAGCGCAACAGTTGGTTGCGCTTGGCTTAGCGATTGATGAATTAGTTTCAGATCCACAGATATCGCCCAGCACTCGATCTGCTCTTCGTACCCTAAGACTCTCCGTTATAGATACAAGTAAGTCTCTGCGAAGCGAAATCTATTCTTTACGTTCCTTAACTGTCGCTGATCTCAAAGTAGAACTAGAAAAGAGGTTACAAGGTATTGCGGTCGAACTTTCTTGGCCGGAGATTCAATTAGATTCAAAAATAGAAGATGCACTTATTAGATCGCTCCTCGAAATTGTTAGAAATTGTCAGAAGCATTCCAGAGCTAAAACTTTTAAGATTGAAGTCATATCGAACAAATTTGGAATTGAAGTTATAGCTAGCGACGATGGCACGGGTCAAATTCCTAATCAAAATAGATCCCTTGGTTTAAAAAGCATAACCGAACCAATTAATGAAATAGGTGGAAAGGTAATTCTTGAAACCAGCAACGTTGGATCTACATATCGTATGGAGATTCCATACCCATGACCGTAAAGATCCTCGTTGTTGATGATCATGTTCTTATTCGAGAAGGTTTGCGACGTGCACTAACAAGAGAATCAGATTTTGCTCTTGTTGGTGAGGCTGCATCGAAGCGAGAAGCTTTTGTCCAGATTCCTCATCACAATCCAGATGTCTTAGTCGTTGACCTTCACTTGCCTGACGGAAATGGACTTGAGGTAATTGCATGGGCCAGAGCAATTTCTCAGCAAATGGGAATTGTGGCACTAACATTTTCGAATTTCCCTGAACATATAAACGCCTGTATGGAATCAGGAGCTAGCGCCTTTATCGAGAAGTCTGCTCCAGTTTCAGAGTTGATTGGAGCAATTAGGCAGAGCACAGTTGCTCCCCTAACTTTTTCAGCTAGGAAATTGACCGATTCATTAATTCTTAAAAATAAAGAAATTGGCTTAACAGCAAGAGAGCTCGAAATTTTAGAAATATTGCCGACCGGAAATACTGTTGCAGAGATTGCAACTCAATTATTTATCTCTGAAGCGACTGTTAAGACTCACTTAGCTGCAATCTATCGAAAGTTTCAGGTTTCGAATCGAGTCCAGGCGATAAATGCAGCCCGGAGAATCGGGCTACTCCCCCGTTAGCGCGAAATTAGATTAGAAAAACGTTTACTCCAGATCGACCAACTCCACTCAGATTCGATCCACTTCCGACCAGATTTACCCATCTCTTCTGCCAATTTCTTATTACCAAGTAGTTTCACGACTGCGCCCGCAATCTCCTTAGTATCTCTACCATTGACCGATATTCCTGTAACACCTTCCAATAATGCATCGGTGGCACCACCGGACCTTCCTACGATAACTGGAAGATGGCATGCGCTTGCTTCTAAATAAACAATGCCGAGACCTTCTACTTCAAGTCCGAAAAGTCGATCGCGAGATGGCATCGCAAATAAATCAGATGCAGATAAATATTTGGGCAAATCATCATAGGAAATTCGACCTACAAACTTTACAGAATCTTCAAGCTTATACTTTGTAACCAACAAATCTAATTCTTTACGATGCGGACCTTCGCCAACAATTAGCAAAATTGCATCCGGAATAAATTTCTTTATCTCGGGTAGCGCCTCAATTAATTTGTCTTGGCCCTTTCTATGGACCAATCTTCCAACGCAGATAATTACTGGTCTGTTTCCCAATTGCAGATCTTTTCGTAGAGAAGATTCAGTTTTAGAGAAATGTTGAACATCGATGCCAGGTGCAATTCGAATTAACTTTTCTCGATTGACCGCTTTTGATATTGCTCGTTCGGTGTAATCTCCCAATACGCCAACAAAGTCAATGCCAGAACTGGCATAACGAAGCAACCATGAAAATGGCGGAATTTTGGCCCACCATACTTCATGACCATGGGTTAGAGCTATAACTCGTTTTACAGATGGCAAGCGGAGCCAGGGTGCACTTATTCCAAGCGGCGCAGCAGCTCCAAACCAAATCACTTCGATTCTTTGGCTCTTGATCAACTTTCGTAAACTTCTTACGACTCGAGGTGTCGGAAGCAAAACCTTACTTCGATCTCGAATAACTCTAACTTTATATTTGTTTAACCACCTTTGGTCATAATCTGCAGAATTTGGCTGGTGCGAGGTATATACCCAAATTTCTTTATCTTCAATTCGCTCTAACAAGCCGATGATAAAGGTTTCGATTCCTCCGGCGCGGGGCCCAAAATCGTTGGTTACAAGAAGGAGTTTTTGCACTTTATCCGCAATTAATTATCGTTAGAGTCTACGAGCGCCAACATATTTTTTTCGCCCAAAATAATTACCAAATTCTGCAATCTGAACCTTTGCACCCGGTCTTGGCGCATGAACCATTTTATTCTTGCCTATATAAATTCCAACATGTGAAATCGGAGATCCAAAGAAAACCAAATCTCCTGGAAGAAGACTTCCTCGATTAATTGAACGGCCGTAAGTGTATTGAGCGCGGGAAGAATGCGGCAATCTGACACCAGCTTGTTGAAAGGCGCGCATTGTTAAACCAGAACAATCCCAACGGATTGGGCCAGCGGCGCCCCATACATAGTTATCGCCAATTTGTTTTACCGCATATCGAAGCGCGGTACCTGCTCGACCAGAAACGGTGTTAGCAAGTTTTGCTTGTTCTTTTGAATATTTTTGACGCGCCTCTTCGTCCATTGCCTGCAGTTTAAGAAGTCTTTCGCGATCAGCTTTCTCAAGTTTTGATAATAGCTTTTCTGCTTCCTCTAGCTTTTTCTTAACTTGAGAGGCTTGTGCTCGATATCTAGCTTCGGCCGCTTGAACTAATCTAACTTTGTCGCTAACTGTAAGTGAGGTTGCATCTAATCGTTGTTTTGCTGTCGCATATTTTCTTAATTGAGCAGATTGTTTTCTAGTAACGCTTTCCAGAGAGCCAGCGGCTGAGAGATAGAGGGTTGGATCTGATGAGAAGAGAAGTTCGATACTTTCTCCGAGCCCAGTGGATTTGTATCTTGCTATTGCAATTGCCGCAAGCGAATTGCGAATTGAATCTACAGTTTCTTTCTGACTAGCTGCTTCTTGTTGTACCGAACTTAACTGCTTCTGCAATCTGGCTAATTGAATCTTGGCAGCTTGCGCGTTTTCTCCGGCCTCTGCGGCATCCTCCTGCAGACGTTCCACCTCGGCCCGGACCCTTAATAGGTCGGCATTAGGGGCGGCATTTCCGGGGACCAATGGCGAAAGGAGTGAAAATAAAAGGGCTAGATGAAGTGCCTTCATCTCCTGCCGAAGCCTTGCGAACATCGCTTTAGGCTAACTGCGAAGGCTCCAAAGACTCAACCTGAACTTGCTTCTGTCTGCTGAGAATTATCTAAAACTTCGAATCTGAGCGGGGGAACCATTCCTCTGGAGGCCAGCAGGTCGATAACTCGTGCAGATTCTGGATCTAGGGCGCTGGCAGGTTCGGGAGGACCAATAAGCACGGAAACAACACAATCCCGGCAGGCGATGTCACGAACTATGCAACTATCACAATCAATAATCATGAGATGAAAATAGGCGTCCCCACTGACATTCCCATAAATTGAAATAATGAACCCACAATGTTGATTTCGAATCTGATTATCGGCAGTAACGAAGCAACCACCTTGGCAGGTTCATCCTTTGGACTTAGTTTCCCTGCCGATAAAGAACGAATGCAGATCATTAGGGGTCAGGCAGGAGCCATTCTGGTAGGCGGAAATACTTACCGAAGTGAGCCATATCAAAGACTAGAGAAACCTGTACTCGTCGCCTCTTCGCAGGCGGACTCGCTACCAAGACCATTATTTGGCGAGATTCTTCCATTATCTCCAGTCGAGCTTGCTGAATATGCACTAGCTAAATACCCGTCTCCGATTCTGATTGAAGGTGGTCGCGATTTTCTAGTTCCTTTATTGAAAGCTCGCAAAATTAACAAAATGTACCTGACGATTAGCAAGATTGCAGGTGACGATCGATTTATTAAATATCAAGAAATTACTTCTGGAATGAACTTGCAAGAAAGATTATTTAATTCTGAGGGAACTTTCGAAATCTGGAATTTGTTAAGCGATTGAAATTTGAATTACGCCAAGTATGGCGAACCCTATCCCTAGATACTGTACTCGATGCAATCGCTCATGTAGGAATCTAAATGCCAGCAATGCCGTAACTATTGGAAAGAGAGAGCCAAGAACTAAAGCAATTGAAACTAGACCCTTAGTTGTAGCTATGCCTAAAAGCAAATTCGCAAGAAAATCTGCAATACCTATGAATATTAAGATTGGCAAAGTTGATCTAGTAAAACCACCTAAACTTCTAAATCTAATTGCAATAATTAGAACTATCACAACAGAAGCTATTCTCATTGAAGTCATCGTGTGCAATGAATCTACGCGCGCTCCGATTGCTATAAAGGTCAAAGCGCCACCAAATCCGAATGCAGCAATTACGGCGAAGATAATCGGCTTGATCGGAAGTCCACCTTTGATTTCTGGACCACTTGCAAGAAAAGCTCCGAGAAGCGCAATGCTTATTCCAATAACTTGCGCAAAAGTAGGTCGCTCACCATCAAGGTATGCAACGCTTAATGGAATTAGCACCGATAAAGAACTAATTGGACTGACAACTCCCATCCGACCGGTAGCAAGTCCTGTATAAAAAGCCAATAAGCCAATGAATCCACTTACGCCTGCCAAAAGACCTGGAATGAAATATCCATCAAAATCTAAATTTGGCGAGATCAATTCGTGACCGAAAAAGGTGCCGATGACTAATGCTGTTATGCCAAAAATCAGTCCAAAGAATTGCGAAACTCCAGTAACAGCAATTGCTCGATATCTTTTCGAGAGATTTCCTGCCAAATAATCAGCAGTTCCCCAGAGTAAACTTGAAAATAACGCCAGTATTGAACCCACCGCGCGAATTTACCTGAGTTGCTTAACTCGTGCCTTCCGGCTCGCGCTAAACATATCTTCTACCCTTTGATAGTGAATAAAGAGACTGAATTCTTCAATCGATTCTGCGAAGAGGCACGTAATTTCAAGGTGCGCAGCGAAATCCTTATTGAAGAAGTTCCAGCGCCTCAAAAATTGGCACCATTTGCATTTGCGCTTTCTGCCGATGTTGTCATAGGTGAATCAGATCTAGCTACTGGAAGATTTGTTCTTCTACATGATCCAGACGGGCAAGACGCTTGGAATGGAAAATTTAGAGCGGTGACTTTTGTACGTTCCGCAGTCGAAAGCGAAATGCAATCTGATCCACTTTTAACGGATGTCGCCTGGTCATGGTTTCTTGAATCACTAGAAAATTCTCAAGCCGAAAGCGAAGCAATCAGCGGTACTGTTACAAAAGTATCTAGCGCCTCATATGGTGAACTAGCTAGGAATGAAAACTCTGCAGAAGTTGAGATTCGAGCTTCATGGACTCCGAAGAATGCAGAAACATTGATTCGTCATCTCACAGCCTGGTTTAACCTACTTGAGGTTTCAGCAGGATTGACGCCCATATCAAATGGCGTAACCGCGATAACACCTCGAAGATAAACAACGTAAATGGAATTTTTGACCGCACCAATTGGAGGCACTCCTGCTGTAGTTGAAACTGAAGATAATTTCGGAAAGTCAATATCAGAGATTTCTTCAGGTCTCGGACCAATCGCTATTGATGCAGAACGAGCAAGTGGTTTTCGCTACAGCAATCGAGCCTATCTAATTCAAATATTCCGCAGAAATGGCGGCCTACATTTAATCGACCCAGTGAATTTACGAGATTCCAAATCGATTAATACCTTAAATCAATTGTTGAAATCTGAAGAGTGCGTTATTCATGCAGCAAGCCAGGATCTGCCTTGTCTTCGAGAATTCGGGATACTGCCGAAGAAATTGTTTGATACTGAATTAGGCGCGCGAATTGCAGGTTGCGAAAGAGTTGGACTCGGACCGCTCTGTGAAAATTTATTGGAAATCTCCCTTGCAAAAGAACATAGCGCTGTCGATTGGTCGACTCGCCCTCTTAAAGCAGAATGGCTTGATTACGCAGCACTTGATGTTGCAGTCCTTATCGATCTTCGAGACAAAGTGGAAGAGTTGTTAATTGAAAGTGATAAATTGGATTGGGCGAGAGCTGAATTTGATTCCGTCCTAAATACTCCGCCTGCAAAACCAAGACAAGATCCATGGCGAAGAACCTCTGGTATGCATCAAATTAAATCAAGATTCGAACTTGCCATAATTCGAGAACTTTGGACCGCTAGAGATCAAATAGCTGCGCAAATTGATCTGGCTCCGGGCCGACTCCTTAATGATGCAGTAATAGTAGAGATCGCCAAATCCAAACCAAATGATGTAGCAACCTTTAAAGCCCTGCCGATAATGAAGGAGCGAATCCGAAATGATTTGCAGCATAGCTATCTAGATACTTGGTGGCAGATTCTGCAAAATACTTATTCCCAAGATTCGCAAAGTTGGCCGGAGATGCGATCCCGCGGGGACTCGCTTCCTGCGCCTCGCGTTTGGCGCGAAAAATTTCCCGTATCTCATGCACAACTTGCACATGCTCGAATAGCACTTTCGCAGATTGCGACTGAACATAATCTTCCATCAGAGAATTTGATCTCTCCAGAATTTGTAAAGCGGGTCATCTTTAACGACGGAAATGAGCAAGTTCTGGCAGAACGAGACCTGGCGAAAATTAGAGAAGATGCTTCAACTGCGTTATCAAGACTAGGTGCGCGAAAATGGCAGATCGATTTGGTTGCGCTGGCTATTGCCAAGGCTCGCTGCGAGTCGGAGCCACCAAAAAGTGAGCCGGATAACGAGGGAATTACGCAACATTAGGGTTGCGTAAATACTCAGTACCCCTTAGGCTCAAGCTCATGCTCAGTAGCTTTTTAATCGCACTCCGAGAGGGCCTTGAGGCTGCTCTAATCATTGGCATCTTGGTCGCATACGTAGTCAAGACGAATCGTCGACACCTGCTAACCCCAATCTGGAGCGGCGTAAGCGCTGCCTTGGCGCTAAGCGTTGGTCTCGTTTTCTTCTTAGCTTTTACTTCCTCTGAGCTTTCTGAACGTGGTGAGGAATTTTTCGCTGGTACAACTTCAATAGTTGCTGTTGCTCTGGTTACCTGGATGGTTTTCTGGATGAAACGCACCGCTCGTGCTCTCCGTGAAGAGTTGCACGGGAAGGTCGAAGAAGCCGCGGTTGTTGGCTCGCTAGCGCTTACTGCGGCGGCATTTTTTGCCGTTGCCCGAGAAGGTCTTGAAACTGCGCTCTTCGTTTATTCAAATTTCCGAACCGTTGGATCAAAAACTCCAGCGACTGTCGGATTAATTATTGGCTTGGCCTTGGCAGTAGCCCTTGGTTATCTAATTTATCGTCGAGCAATTAATTTAAATCTCTCTAAATTCTTCACGCTCACTGGAGCTGCCTTAATTGTGGTTGCAGCAGGCGTTCTCTCTTATGGAGTTCATGAATTTCAAGAACTTGGTTGGCTTCCTGGAGAGAGCTCTTATGCATGGGATGTCACGAGCTGGATCTCTGCTGATTCGGTGATCGGCTCACTCCTTGCCGGAACAATTGGCTTTGATACAACGATGTCCTGGCTGCAACTCTTCATCTGGGGCGGATATCTCGTAGCCGTGCTTGGGCTGTATCTGCGCAAGGTCCCGGCAAAAGTTGCGGTAGCCGTTAAATAAGTTCTGATTTCCCTTCTTGCTACTGGCGAGTAGGGTAAGCGGCATGAATACTGCCAAAACCACCACCAATGTTGTTCTTGTCGATGCGGTCCGCACTCCATTTGGAAAAGCTGGAAGTTTGTATGCCGGAACGCGTGCCGATGACATAGTTGTTCGATGCATCAGAGGATTACTCGAGCGAAATCCCAAAGTTAATCCCGCAGATATTGATGATGTTGCTATCGCCGCCGCAACTCAATTTGGTGATCAAGGAATGAATATCGGCAGATCGGCAACAATTCTTTCCGGAATTCCAAATACCGTTCCGGGCTATTCGATTGATCGTTGGTGCGCTGGCGCCATGACTTCAGTAACGACTCTTGCCGGTTCGATAAATATGGGTGCTTACAACTTAGCTATTGCTGGCGGAGTCGAGCACATGGGAAATCACCCAATGGGCGAAGGAATGGATCCAAATCCTCGTTACTTGGCAGAGAAAATCGTTGACACTGATGCGCTTTCAATGGGAAATACTGCAGAGCGTTTACATGACAAGTTCCCACATTTAACTAAAGAGCGTGCTGATAAGTATGCGTTAAATTCTCAATTGAAAACTGAAGCTGCATATAAAGCGGGCAAGATTCAACCAAATTTAATTCCCGTTGCAGTAAGAAGCGCTGAACAAGGTTGGGGCGTGGCAACTATTGACGAACCGCCAAGACCTGGAACCACACTTGAAGCCTTGGCTGCTCTTAAGACTCCATTTAGACCTAATGGTCGAGTAACTGCAGGCAATGCTGCCGGTCTAAATGATGGTGCAACTGCTGCACTACTTGCAAGCGAAGAAAAAGCGAAAGAACTTGGCCTTCCAGTAAAGGCAAAGTTGGTTACATTTGCATTTGCCGGCGTCGAACCAGAAATTATGGGTTACGGACCTGTTCCTTCTACTCTAAAAGCGCTAAAGCTTGCTGGCCTTTCCATTGAAGATATCGGACTATTTGAAATTAATGAGGCATTCTCTATTCAAGTCTTATCTTTCCTAGATTACTTTGGAATTGCAGATGACGATCCTCGCGTAAATATTTACGGTGGCGCTATTGCAGTTGGACATCCGCTGGCTTCATCCGGAATTCGATTAATGCTCAATCTTGCAGAGGGCTTTAAGGAAAGACCTGATGTTCGTTATGGAATCACAACTATGTGCATAGGTCTTGGTATGGGTGGAACCGTTATCTGGGAGAACCCGAATTACAAAGCTGGAAAGGCGAATTAATGAGTGAAGTTACTACACCGGCCAACGCTCCAGAGGAAGTTGTAACAAAGGCTCTCTTGCGTGAAGTAGACCTCTCTCCCTTTGGCTACTCAGGAAAGCTTGCACTAATAACTCTCGATAACGGTATGGATCACACCAGACCAAATACATTGGGTCCTAAATCGCTTGCAGAAATTGATGCAGCTTTAACAACTGCAGAATCAAGCGATGCAGCAGCAATTGCAATTACTGGAAAGCCATTTATCTTTGCAGCTGGCGCTGATCTGTCTGGCTTACCTTTTGTTACAGATATCAAACAGGCATTAGCTATCGGAAAATTTGGCCACGATTTATTTAAGAGATTAGGTCGCGGCAAGAAACCAACATTTGCATTTATCAATGGACTAGCACTTGGCGGTGGCCTTGAAATTGGTCTGCACTGTAATTATCGAACTCTTGCCACAACCGCATTTACAGCTCTCCCTGAATGCTTCCTTGGTTTAGTACCAGGCTGGGGCGGAGCAACAATTTTGCCAAAACTTATTGGGCCTGAAAAAGCAGTACAAGTAATAATTCAAAATGCTCTTAATAACAATACGATGATGAAATCTAAAGATGCGCTAGCCCTTGGAGTAGTCGATGCTGTGTTTGCTCCGGCAGACTTTTTAGAGAACTCGGTTCGTTTTGCAGCAAACATACTTAGTGGAAAAAATAAAATTGAAAGAGTTGACCACAGCAAAGATAACGCTTCATGGGAGCGCGCAATTGCTACTGGTAAAGCTGCTGTCGCCAAGAAGTACGGAGGCGCTGATATTGAATCGCCACGTCGAGCTCTTGAGTTAATCGCAGCTGCTCAACAGAACACTTTAGATCAAGGCTTTGATGCCGAGGATGAAGTTCTTGCCCAATTGGTTATGAGTAATCCACTCCGCGCATCTCTTTATGCATTTAATCTAATTCAAAAGAAGCGCAAGAAAGTCGAAGGCGCTCCAAAGTCTTCGCTTGCTAGAAAAGTTTCCAAAGTAGGCATTGTGGGAGCCGGCTTAATGGCATCTCAGTTAGCGCTTCTTTTTATTCGTAACCTCAAAGTTCCCGTAGTCCTCACTGATCTTGATCAGGCTCGAGTCGATAAAGGAATCGCTTGGATTCATGGTGAAATCGATAAATTGGTGGAGAAAAAGCGACTAAATGAAGAAGGAGCCAGAAGACTTAAGGGTCTAGTTTCTGGGTCGGTAGATCAGAAAGTATTTGCAACTGCCGATTTTGTAGTTGAAGCTGTTTTTGAAGAGCTCTCCATTAAGCAGAAGCTTTTTAAAGATTTGGAAGCAATCATCTCCCCTGATTGTGTACTTGCAACAAATACTTCATCCCTCTCCGTTGAAAAAATGGGAGAAGGCCTACAACATCCAGAACGCGTTGTTGGCTTCCACTTCTTTAATCCAGTTGCGATTATGCCTTTGCTAGAAGTTGCTCGCACCAGCAAGACGGATGATGCAACCACTGCAACGGCGATAAATGTCGGTAAAGAGTTAAAGAAGACAATGATTATCTGTAAAGATGCTCCGGGCTTTGTTGTAAATCGACTCTTAACAAGATTTATGGGCGAAGTCACGGATGCTATCGATGAAGGAACGCCTTATGACGTTGCCGATAGCGCTCTGAGGCCCCTTGGTTTCCCAATGTCTCCACTAGAACTATTTGGACTAGTAGGTCCAGGAGTTGCATTGCATGTCTCAAAAACTTTAAATGCAAATCTAGGACCGCGATATCGAATCTCGCCAACGGTGCAACGTTTGGTAGAAAAAAATGTGAAATCTTTTTATGTAAAAGATGAATCAGGAAAGTTGTTGCCAAATAACGAAGCTCTTGCTCTTGTCGAAAAAGGAACTAAACCTTCATCGGCGGAAGAGGTTAGAGCGCGTGCACTAAAGGCGCTTGCAGAAGAAGCTCGAATGATGCTTGATGAGGGCGTAGTTGCGACAGCTTCTGAAATTGATCTCTGCATGTTGCTCGGCGCCGGATGGCCAATGCATCTTGGCGGAATACTTCCTTATCTAGATCGAGAAGGAATTAGTGAAGCGGTTTGCGGTCAACGTTTTCATCCACATGGAGTTGCGTCGCTTCTTGCGTAACCCGCTTGGAAAACCAAGTAACTAGTTGACGAGCTACTGCTTGTGCGGTTATTCCCATTTCCTCTAGCAATTGAGCTCGCTTTGCGTGTTCGTAGAAATCAAGTGGGACTCCAATGGAATGAATTGGTGTATCAATCTCTAAAGTTCTGAAAAATTCTGATAACGAACTTGCAATTCCACCATGTGAAATACCATCTTCGATAACAACCACATGTGCATATCTCTCAGCCATCTTTGAAATTGCCTGTATTGGTAATGGTTTTACCCAGCGTGGATCAATAACGGTAACTCCTACACCTTCGCGATAGGCCTGAGAAGCAGCTTCAACGGAAAGTTGTGCCATTGCTCCGACTGCAATTAATAGAACATCCGGACTCTCGCCGCGATAGAGAATATCGATTCCATCTCTGCGCTCAAAAGCGGGAAGCTCTGGATTTAAAGCGCCTTTAGGGAATCGAATTAGTGAGGGTGCATCTTTTATATTTACACATTCGCGGAGCAATTCTTCAAGTCGAATCCCATCTCTCGGGGCTGCTACGTGCAGTCTTGGAACAATTCCGGTTAGAGCTAAATCCCAAACGCCATTATGAGATGGTCCATCATCGCCTGTAACACCTGCGCGATCTAGAACAAATGTGACTCCAGCCTTATGAAGCGCAACATCAAGAAGAAGTTGGTCAAATGCACGATTTAAAAATGTTGAATAAACAGCGACAACTGGATGTAGGCCAGTAAAGGCCAGTCCGGCAGCTGAAGTTGTCGCATGTTGTTCTGCAATACCAACATCAAAGGTACGATCTGGAAATTCTGCTTGGAACTTATCCAAACCAGTTGGACCAAGCATCGCAGCTGTAATTGCGACTACATCGTTACGCTCTTTCCCAATTTTAACTAGCGCCTCTGAAAACTCTTGAGTCCAAGTCTTTCCGGACTTTGCTAAAGGTTCGCCAGTCTCAGGATCTACTACGCCAACTGCGTGGAATTTCTCTGCCTCGTCATTTACGGCGGGAGCGTGACCTCTACCTTTTTCAGTAATTGCATGCACGATAACCGGTCCTGAGAACTTCTTTGCTTGGTTTAACGCTTTTTCTAAAGCAACTATGTCATGTCCATCAACAGGTCCAAGATATTTCAAGCCCAAATCTTCAAACATTCCCTGCGGAGCAACAATATCTTTTAACCCCTTCTTCATTCCATGCAAGGTTTCGTAGATTGGTTGCCCAACTACTGGAGTTCGTTCCAAAACTCCCTTGCCCCAATCTAAAAACTTTTCATAACCTTTTGTGGCGCGCAGGGTTGAAAGATATGTTGCAACGCCTCCAATAGTGGGCGAATACGAACGTTCATTATCGTTAACGACAATAATGAGCGGAAGTTCTTTAGATGCCGCAATGTTATTGAGTGCTTCCCATGCCATTCCGCCAGTAAGTGAGCCATCACCAACTACCGCAACAACAAATCTATCTTTGACTCCTTGCACCTGAAAACCACGAGCAATTCCATCTGCCCAAGAGAGCGCAGTTGAAGCATGTGAATTTTCAATGATGTCATGTTTACTCTCGCTACGATTTGGATAGCCAGATACGCCGCCGCGCTGTCTCAGTTTTTCAAAACCCGCTGCTCTGCCCGTGAGAATTTTGTGAACATAAGATTGATGGCCAGTATCGAAAAGAACTACATCGTGCGGTGATTGAAATATTCTATGCACCGCAATTGTTAATTCCACGACACCAAGGTTTGGTCCGAGATGTCCGCCGGACTTGGAAACTTTTTCAATTAAGAATTCTCGAATCTCTTGGGAAAGCTGCGCCAGTTCCGATGTGCTCATTCGAGAGAGATCGGAGGGTGAAGAGATACGATCTAGGAATCTCATGACTCTAATGCTAACTAGAAATCAGCCAAGAAGTGATCTGAGGACGTATTGCATGATTCCACCGTGGCGATAGTAGTCAGCTTCTCCAGGGGTATCGATGCGGACCCTAGCGGTGAATTTCTTGGAGCCTGCAGTTACAGTGACGTTAGTAGGAATTTTTCCATTATTTAATTCAGTGACACCAGATATATCAAAAATCTCATCTCCCAATAATCCAAGAGATGTTGCCGTCTCGCCTTCATTAAACTGCAATGGGAGGACGCCCATTCCAATCAAGTTTGATCTATGAATTCTTTCAAAAGATTCTGCGATAACTGCTTTTACACCAAGTAGCGCAGTGCCTTTAGCGGCCCAATCTCGTGACGAACCAGATCCATATTCTTTGCCCGCCAGAATGATTAATGGAATTCCGGAGTTCTGATAAGCCATGGATGCTTCGTAGATGGTTGTTTGCTCGCCACCAGATAAGAAATTCTTCGTGAAACCACCTTCGACACCATCTAACAACAAGTTTTTCAAACGAATATTTGCAAAGGTTCCACGAATCATAACTTCATGATTGCCTCTTCTAGATCCATAGGAGTTGAAATCTGCTTTAGCCACTCCATGCTCTTGCAAATACTTACCTGCTGGCGAGTCAGCTTTGATCGAACCGGCTGGCGAAATATGGTCAGTTGTAACTGAATCTCCCAATTTTGCAAGAACGCGTGCGCCAGAAATATCTGTCACCGGCTTGGGCTGACGTGGCATCCCTTCAAAGTATGGAGGCTTTCTTACATAAGTAGATTTAGCATCCCATTCGAAAATCTTTCCAGTTGGAGTGTCAAGTGAAGTCCATCGTTTATCTCCATCAAAAACGCTGGCGTAATCTTTTCGGAACATATCCGATGAAATTACGGAATCAATCACTTCCTGAATCTCTTTTGGCGTGGGCCAGATATCTTTAAGAAAGACATCATTGCCATTTTGGTCTTTACCTAGCGAATCTTTTTCAAAATCATGATCCATAGAACCAGCTAGCGCATAAGCCACCACCAGAGGAGGAGATGCAAGGTAGTTCATCTTCACATCCGGACTAATGCGACCCTCAAAATTTCTGTTTCCGGAGAGAACAGCTGCAACTGCCAAATCGTTCTCATTTACAACTTTGCTAACTTCCGCAGGTAGCGGCCCTGAATTTCCAATACAAGTAACGCATCCATAACCAACCAAATTGAAACCGAGTTTCTCTAAATACGGAGTTAATCCAGCCTTATCGTAATAATTTGTTACTACTTTGGATCCAGGCGCAAGAGTTGTTTTGACCCAAGGCTTACTTGTTAAATTACGTTCTGCAGCTTTCTTTGCCAATAATCCAGCGCCAATCATGACGCTCGGGTTTGAAGTATTTGTACATGAAGTAATTGATGCGATTACAACTGAACCGTTAGATACTTTTCCTTCTCTTCCATTAACAATAACTGGTATATCTCCGCTTTTTGTCTTCTCCGTCAGATAACCAGGTAGCGATTTAGCAAATGAATTTTTTGCATCATTTAATGGAACGCGATCTTGCGGGCGCTTTGGACCTGCAATTGAAGGAACAACGCTAGAAAGATTGAGTTCTAGATGTTCCGAATAACGAGGAGTCGCATTTGGATCGTGCCAAATATTCTGTGATTTTGCGTATTTCTCAACTAACTCAATTTGCTCTTTGCTTCTGCCGGTTAATTCGAGATAGCGAAGAGTCTCTTCATCGATTGGGAAAATAGCAACTGTCGATCCATATTCTGGAGACATATTTCCGATTGTGGCTCGATTGGCCATCGGCAGTGCACTGACACCCGGCCCATAGAACTCAACAAATTTGCCTACTACGCCATGCTTACGAAGCATTTCGGTGATTGTTAATACTAAATCTGTTGCTGTCGTGCCGGCATTTAATGCGCCATTTAGTTTGAAACCAACAACTCTAGGAATCAACATTGAGACTGGCTGACCCAAGAGTGCAGCTTCAGCTTCAATTCCTCCAACTCCCCAACCTAAAACTCCCAAACCATTAACCATCGTGGTGTGCGAATCGGTTCCGACAACTGTATCTGGATAGGCACGCAAAGTTCCGTTTACTTCGCGCGTCATAACTACTCTTGCTAAATACTCAATGTTTACCTGATGAACAATTCCCGTTCCGGGCGGAACAACTTTAAATTCATCGAATGCAGTCTGACCCCACCGTAGGAATCTATAACGTTCGGTATTGCGCTGGTATTCAATATCAACATTTTCGCTGAAAGAAGATGAAGTTCCGTATTTGTCGGCAATAACCGAGTGGTCAATTACGAGTTCTGCCGGCGCCAATGGATTAACTTTTGCAGGATCTCCTCCAAGTTCAGCCAACGCTTCTCGCATAGTCGCGAGATCCACGACGCAGGGAACTCCGGTGAAATCTTGCATGATCACTCTTGCTGGAGTGAATTGGATTTCAGTATCCGGATTAGATTCAGGATTCCAGCTGGCTAATGCTTTGATCTGTTCGGCGGTGATATTCGCACCATCTTCAGTGCGGAGTAAATTTTCAAGAAGTATTTTTAGTGAAAATGGCAGAGTTTCTGAGCCTTCTAATTTGGTTAGATCAAAGATCTCGTAACTCTTGCCTGCTACTTCAAGTTTTTTTCGGACATTGAAAGAATCTTTACTCACCTGCCTATCCTAACTGGACGGCTCTAGCAGCGAATAGATTGGGTTAGTACCTACTTGATGAACCTCGCCACAACTTCCATGTGCTGGGTCATTGGGAATAGGTCAAAAGCTCGCATTGAATCCAATTTGAACCCAGAAGATAAGAGAGTTGCGGTGTCTCTGGCTAGAGCCGCAGGATCACATGCCACATAAATCAATGTTCTCGGGGCGAGTCGAACAATCTCTTGTAGAACTTTTGCACCTGCGCCTGTTCTTGGTGGATCGGCAATTACAACATCAGCTCTTGCAAATTTAGTTAAAGATTTTTCAACTCTTCCCTGCACGACCTCCACATTAGATACTTCAGCAAAAACTCGCTTGGCATCAGTAGTTGCCGAGAGAGACTCTTCTATCATCGTGATCCGTCCAGCAGGACCGACTGCAGATACTGCTCTTGCGGCGAATAAACCAACTCCTGAGTAAAGATCAAATACATGATCAGCATTTTGATATCTTGCAAAATTGAAAACTACTTCAGATAAAACTTCCGCAGCACGTTTGTGACTCTGCCAGAAACTCTCCGGTGAAATTTGAAATTCAAAACCATCAACTTCTTGCTTAACTAGCTTGAAATTATCTCGACCCTCAATGAAATAATCTACATTTCCATCGCTAGCCACTATCGCATCTATCTTCTTGCCAGTGGGTGGCTTTAGCGAATTTAAATTTCCGATATCAATTTTTGGATCCGCTATCTGGCATGAATCAATTTCGATGAGTTCATTACTTCTAGCCTTAAATAATCCAGCTTTACGATTGGAAGTGGCAGTGAATTCCATTCTAGTGCGCCATCCAAATATTGGTAGAACTTCTTCTACAGTGACGGAGATATCTAAACTGGCTAGTCGACGGAACTGCTCTGTGATGATCTCTGATTTGAGAGCTCTCTGTCGCTCTGGATTTATATGTTGAAAATCGCAGCCACCGCAGCCATCACTTTTTGCAAATTTACATTTTGGAGCAACTCGATCTGCAGAGATTTCTATAACCTCCACAACATCTGCTCGGGCAAAATTCTTTGAAACACCAGTTATTTTTATTTTCGCTTTTTCGCCTGGAATTGCATGGCGAACAAAAATAACTCTGCCATCATGGCGAGCTACACAATGACCGCCATGTGCAATTGCTTGAATATCAACGATTACTTCCTCGCCGATATTCATTTATCTGCCTTTCTCGCATGGATTCGTTAGAGTCGCAACTAAGGTGTAAATTCTCTCATTGTGCACATCGTGATTATGGGATGCGGTCGCGTCGGCTCCACTTTGGCTAGAGACTTTCAGAATTTGGGCCATTCCGTTGCTGTAATTGATCAAGATAGAGAAGCATTTCGAAGACTGGGTGCTGATTTCAACGGCCTAACCGTTGCAGGTATTGGATTTGATAGAGATACATTATTAGAAGCTGGAATTGAGAGAGCTGATGCATTTGCGGCGGTTTCAGATGGAGACAACTCAAACATTCTTGCGGCGCGTGTAGCCCGCGAAACTTATGGTGTAAAAAATGTTGTTGCCAGAATTTACGATCCTGGTAGAGCTGAGATTTATCAACGCCTTGGAATTCCAACCGTAGCTACAGTTCTTTGGACTACCGATCAAATTATGAGAAGGATTCTTCCTTCTGGCGCTAAATCTGAATGGCAGGATGCATCTGGAAAAGTCCAACTTTCAGAGGTACATGTGCACAGTGACTGGTTTGGAAATCCGGTATTTTCAATCGAAGAGTTAACACCAGCTCGGGTCGCATTCATCACAAGACTTGGCGAGGGATTAATTCCGGATGAGCACACAGTTTTACAAGAAGGCGATGTACTTTACGTTTTATCAAGTGACACTGAGCTAACTGAAATCACTCAATCATTGTCCAATCCCCCAAGGAGCGATCAGTGAAGATAGCAATTGCAGGGGCTGGAAATGCGGGCAGAGCGATAGCCAGAGAATTACTATCAAATGGCCATCAAGTTTTGCTTATCGATAAGAATCCAAAAGCACTCAAAATGGAGAGCGTTCCAAATGCAGAGTGGCTTCTTGCGGATGCCTGTGAGATTACAACTCTAGATAAGGCTGGACTAGATCAGTGCCAAGTTTTAGTGGCAGCAACTGGCGATGACAAAGTTAATCTGGTTGCCTCTCTGCTTGCAAAAACTGAGTACGGAGTTCCTCGCGTTGTTGCCAGAGTTAATCATCCAAAAAATGAGTGGTTATTTGATTCTTCATGGGGAGTTGATGTCGCTGTATCAACTCCGCGAATAATTGCTGCACTTGTTGAAGAAGCTGTCAGCGTAGGAGATGTGGTCCGACTATTTTCAATTAAATCCGGCGAGGCAAATCTCGTTGAAATTACCCTTCCTGACAATTCAAAATGCGTTGGTAAATCTGTATCGGAAGTAGTTCTTCCAAAAGATGTTTCACTGGCTGCATTAATTAGAGATAGACATGTAATTCCACCAAGCGCGCATGAAGTATTTGCTGCCGGTGACGAGTTAATCTTTGTGGCGTCAAGTGAAGCTGAGCCGCTAATTAAAGGTTGTTTTGTAAGCTCAAATTAATCTTTTGGATACAGATCGGCTCTCATCTTGGGGCCATTTTTTATGATCTGCCAAGTTAAATATGCGGCCAAGAAGAAAAGCGGATAACCCATAGCTAGTCGTGCAGTTCCTAAAGCATTTACATTTCCCGATAGATAAAGAGGTAACTGAACCGCTAGCCTTATTGCGAATAAAGCAACCCAAACCCAAGTGGCTTTAACATAAACCGAACGTCTTGCTTCATCTTGACGCCATTTAAAATTTTCACCCAATATTGGTCCGAGAACAAGTCCAACAACGGGCCAGCGAATCAGATTTGAAATTGTGTATGCGACTCCATAAATGATATTTGTCCAAAGACCTGGAAGGTAAAAATCTTCGGCCTTGCCACTTCTATTGGCCAGCCAAGCACAAAGGGCAACACCGATTACGCCAGACACTGCATGCTGAATAGTTTCACGCCTAAACAATCTAATTAAGGTGACAACCAGCGAAAAGATTAAGGCGAGGTAAGCAGAATTTCTAACATCTTGATTAAAATTAAATGAAACTAAGAAAATTAATGCTGGAAGTCCTGAGTCGATTAAACCTTTCTTGCCACCAAGGGCATTAAGGATTTTCTCTTTATCTTGATTCTCGCTCATTTTTTACCAGTTGATCCAAATCCCGATTCACCCCGTGGACTGCCCGGAAGTTCATCTACCTCAATGAATTCACCATGTTCAACTCTTTGAATCACGAGCTGGGCGATACGTTCACCGCGCTCGATTTTTATCGTTTGAGCAGAATCATGATTAATAAGTATGACTTGTAATTCTCCCCGATAGGCAGCATCCACCGTGCCCGGCGCATTGACCATACCGAGACCTTCTTTAATTGCTCGACCTGATCTTGGATGAACAAATGCTGCATAACCAGGTGGAATCGCAATTGCAATTCCAGTCGGAATAAGTTTGCGCTCTCCTGGCTTTAATTCAGTATCTACCCGTGAATAAAGATCAGCTCCGGCATCTCCTGGCTTTGCATAACTTGGAATTGGTAATTCTTTATCAAGACGAGTAATCAAAACCTTCATGGATTAATTTCTAACTCGGGTGATTTTCCATTCATCCCGAAAAGCGCTTCGCGAAAACCCTCTGGTGCGTTGTTAATAAAATGCTCTAGGGGAACAACAATAAAAATGGCAGCTGCTTCGACAGCAACTGGACCATCTTCTGAGCCAATTCTGCCTTCTGCTCGACAGTAAATCTTTCTTCCCTCTTGTCCGGTAATTTCTGCAGTTATAAAAAGAGTTTTACCAACTTGAACTGGCATCAAAAAAGAAGTTTCAAGCTTTCCTGTAACTGCTGGTTCTCTAACTAGCCACATTAACTTTCCAAGCGCTTCATCAAAAGCACAAGAAAGTAATCCACCATGCGCTAATCCAGGCGCGCCTTGGTGATGTTCTGTTACTACAAATTTCGCAGTAATGGTCATACCTTCGCCTGAGTAGGCAGTCAGATGAAGTCCTGTGGGATGTGACGCTCCGCAACCAAAACAATCTTGATTGTGAGAACCAAGTAATGATCCGGGAGCAGGTGCCTTTGGGTGGCGCGCTGGAATCGAAACTCCGGCTGGTGGAGTGATACTTAATCCGCGGGACATGTCGCCAAGATTACCCTGAAATTGAAGTAATCTGACCGCTGTGTCGAAAGCGACCTTCTCTGAAGTTATCTGGTGGCCCATTCGTCTCTGGCTTCTTTTTTTGACATTGAATATGGCAATTATTATCGCGGTTGGAGTGGTGCTAACTAACCTGCAGATGCTTATTTTTACTGCACTTCTTACTTTTGGAACGCTACTTTTGGCTTACAAAACAAGATTGGTAATTAATTACCAAGATAATTTATTAAGAGTGGGAAACGCTAAGTTAGAGAAAGAGTTTATGGGTAAGTTGAAAGTACTAAATGAAGCTGAGCTAAAGATTGCGCGCAATACTCGCAATAATTTTTTAGCAATTAGATTCTGGATTAAGACCGGCTTGAAAATCGAAATTAATGATAAGAGAGACCCGAATTCGAACTGGATTATAAGTACGCGGAGAGGTAGCGAACTTAAAGAAAAGCTTTCGAATTAAGCGCAATCCTTGCAAATTGCTTTTGCACCTTCGCCTCGAGCGAGCTGAGTATGGTGATGTACCAAGAAGCAACGAGAACATGTGAACTCATTTTCTTGGCGCGGCACAACTCGAACCGCAAGCTCCTCGCCTGACAAATCTGCGCCAGGTAACTCAACGTTCTCGGGATCTTCTTCATCAACATCAATCTGCCCTGATTGTGCTTCAGCGCGTTTAGCTTTTAATTCTTCAATTGACTCCTCATGGAGCTCTTCATCCGTTTTTCGCGGCGTATCGTAATCCGTTGCCATTACCTCACCACCTCTCGTTCTCGGGCGGATAATGCCCAAGTCCCTTACTTATGTCCTGCCCAACGGTCGGCGTGTCGGATTTATTCCGGATTATCGGAAGATTTCTGAGAGTGTGAGCGTTTTTTTGATTCCTCTTGCCGCCATTTGGCAATAGCGCCGTGATTCCCAGAAATTAAAACCTCAGGAACTGGAAGGTTCCGCCAGATTGGTGGCTTGGTGTAAACCGGATACTCCAACTGGCCAATCTGATTATGAGACTCCTCCAAGAGCGATTCCGGATTTCCAATGACTCCAGGAATCAATCGAGTTACAGCTTCAATAATTACAAGCGCTGCTACTTCTCCACCATTTAAAACATAATCACCAATTGAAATTTCCCGTACTCGCGCCTTAGGGGCTTCTCGATAGAAATCAGACACTCGTGAATCAATTCCCTCGTATCGGCCGCAAACAAAAGTGATGTGTTTGGAATTTGCCAGATCTTTAGCTAGAGGCTGGTTAAATTTCTCGCCACTTGGAGTCAAAATAATCAGATCAACGGTTTCATCACTTGAATTTAAAACCTCGTCAATTGCCTTGCCCCAAGGTTCTGGTGACATAACCATCCCGGCGCCGCCACCATAAGGCGTGTCGTCAACGCTTCGATGAACACCTTGCGCATAACTACGCAGATCTACAGTAGAAAATTCAAGGTATTTATTTTCAATCGCTTTACCTATTAAAGATAATTTTAGCGGCGCGAAATACTCTGGAAATATCGTTATTGCGGTAATTTTCATATCAAGCCTTCATAATTATCAATGATAATTTCTTTTTTCTCTAAGTTCACAGTGGGAACGTGCTTTTTAACAAATGGTAGAAGGAACTCTTGGCCATTTGTTGCTTCTATTACCAATGTATCTTGAGAAGGTAGTTCTAAAACATCCTTTACAGTGCCCAAAATCAATCCACTTATATTCTTCACAGATAATCCAATAATCTGCGAAATATGAAAATTATCGCTAGATTCATGATTATTAATTACTACATCGGCTAATAGAATTGTGTTTCGCAATGATTCTGCTTGATTGCGATCCTGTCTTCCCTTAAATGAAAGCAGAAACGTTCCGTTGTGGTTGCGCAACGATTCGATTTCTAAGGGTCCTAATTCGCTTGGATCGGTTATCAGGATATTGCCCACGGCAAATCTCTCTTCTGGATTATCAGTTCTTACCTCAATGGTGACCTCGCCGCGCAAACCATGTGCGCGACCAATTCGACCTACTACAAGTAACAACTAGCGAGCTTCGTCTGCCTCGATGAGATCTACGCGAACACTTCGACCAGCAAGCGCCGATACAACGGTGCGAAGCGCCTTAGCAGTTCTTCCATTGCGACCAATTACCTTGCCGATGTCATCTGGATGAACACGTACTTCTAAAGTTGTGCCGCGCCGACCATCACGTTCAGTGATAACAACTTCTTCAGGGTTATCGACGATGCCCTTTACTAAATGTTCGAGAGCTTCTTCAATCATATTTACTCCGCAGGGGTTTCAGTTGCTGCTTCTGCAACAACTTCAGTTGCAACTTCCGCACTTACTTCATTTTCTGAAACTGGTGCGGATTCAACTGGAGCCGACTCAACTGCTGTTGATTCAACTGGTGTTGATTCAGCTGGTGCGGACTCTGAACTTGGCGCATCTGCTGGAGCAGATTTGGCTGCAAGTTTCTCAGCAGCTCGCTTCTTCATTGTTGTTGCGCCATCTTTTGGCTCATTCATCGCAGCTTTAACTGCAGCTTCATAAGCAACTCGCTTATCAGAACGAGCTGGAAGAGTCTTTAGCGTTCCCTCGCCACCTGCTACACCCTTAAATTTTTGCCAATCACCTGTAATTTTTAGCAGAGCTGTTACAGCTTCTGTTGGCTGAGCACCTTGCTTTAACCAATGTTGTGCTCGATCCGAGTTGACTTCGATAAGAGATGGATCCGATGCCGGTGAATAGCGGCCGATTTCCTCAATCTTTAAACCATTTCGCGCTTTACGAGAATCTGCTACAACAATTCGATAATGCGGAGTACGAATTTTTCCAAGTCGTACTAATCTAATCTTTACTGCCACTTTGGGCTTTCTCCTTGTTTAGTCGATCAATCGAAAGGCCACGAGTGGGATGCCATGGCAACTACGAGTGAACTTTTTTTACGGGTGCCGGTCAAGAGGTAGAGGGCTCCTGAACAGGGTGCTTATCCTGCCATGAGCCTGCCTATTCGCCCAATTTGGGTCTAGCGCCCCTCTTCCAGCGCACGTTTTGCAGGATTTCCTGATTTCGATTTCTTTACCGGCTTATTTGCAGATGGCTTTGGCCCTAATCCCACCGGCGGAAAATTTGCAGGCAGGCCAAGACCCGGATTAGGTAATGGATTCCCAGACCGCATTTGCTTCATCATCTTTTGTGCAGCAGTGAATCGCTCTACGAGATTATTAACTTCAGAGACTGTTCGCCCACTGCCGTTTGCAATTCGCAACCTTCGAGATCCATTAAGGATCTTCGGTTCGATTCGCTCAGCAGGAGTCATCGATTGCACAATTGCCCGAGTCTTTATAAGTTCATTATCATCTAAAGCTGCCATCTGCTTTTTCATAGCTGCACTATTGGCGCCCGGCAACATACCTAAAATCTTTGTCATGGATCCCATCTTCTGCATAGCTTGAATCTGCTCCAAGAAATCTTCCAAGGTAAATGATTCGCCTGAGATAAATTTCTCTTCAAGCTTCTTGGCTGTCTTCTCATCTATCGATTGCTTTGCTTGCTCGGCCAATGTTGCTATATCGCCAAGGCCGAGGATTCGAGAGGCCATTCGATCTGGGTAGAAATAATCAATATCGGTTAATTTCTCACCTGTAGATGTAAAAATAATTGGTTTCTTTATTGTTTCTACAATTGATAGTGCAGCACCGCCTTTAGCGTCACCATCCAACTTTGTAAGAACGACGCCATCAATTCCAACGCCATCTTCAAATGCCTTTGCCGTATTAACGGCATCCTGACCAATCATCGAATCTACGACAAATAGGACCTCGTCAGGATTAACTGTTTCTTTGATTCTCTTCGCCTCATCCATAAGTACGGAATCAACGCCAAGTCGACCAGCGGTATCAATAATCACCAAATTGAAAAATTTATTCTTGGCATGCTCGATAGCTAATCTGGCAACTGAAACTGGATCGCCTTGACCATTACCTGGCTCAGGAGCAAACACCGGAACGTTCACGCTCTTCGCCAATGTAGAAAGTTGAGTTACCGCATTTGGACGCTGTAGATCTGCAGCGACCAAGATGGGAGTATTTCCTTGATCTTTTAAATATTTTGCTAACTTTCCTGCAAATGTAGTTTTTCCTGATCCTTGAAGACCCGCCAACATAATTACAGTCGGTGGATTCTTCGCAATTCTAATGCGCCTTGCCTGCCCACCAAGAATTTCGGTAAGTTGGTTATTTATAATCTTATAAACTTCATCAGCTTGATTAGTTTTGCGTTGTATTTCAGATAACTCACTTTTTGCAATCTCACTGACACGTCGCGCAAAATCAGTAGCAATACTTAAGGAGACATCGGCCTCTAGCAATGCGCCTTGAATCTCCGAGGTAATCTCTTCGATATCAGATTCGGAAATTCGCCCCTTGCGACGTAGGGATGTCAGGGCGTTAGTGAATCTCTCAGATAGCGCTTCAAACACGGCTCAACAATACTGGCTTAAGCTAAAAGTTCAGAAACGAATTTATCGGGATCAAATTCTTGAATATCTGACACAGATTCACCTGTGCCAATGAATTTTATTGGGATATCTAAAGTATGTTCCACAGATACTGCTATTCCACCTTTGGTCGAGCCATCCAATTTTGTTACAACAATTCCAGTCAAATCAGTTGCTTTAGCAAAAGTTTGAGCCTGCGTAATTCCGTTTTGTCCCATGGTTCCATCCAAAACAAATAGAACTTCGTCGACTGGAGTTAATTTCTCGATAACTCGTCGCACTTTTGTTAATTCATCCATCAAATCGGATTTGGTATGCAACCTACCAGCAGTATCAACAATTAGAACATCGATAGATTCTTGTAAAGCTCGCTGGGCGGCTTCATAAGATACAGCCGCAGGATCGCCATTGATCTTTCCTACGACTACGGGAACACTAATTCGATCACCCCACGTTACAAGTTGATCGACAGCTGCCGCTCGAAAAGTATCTGCCGCGGCTAGTATAACTTTTTGCCCATCTGATTTTAGTTTTTGGGCTAATTTTGCTGCGGTAGTTGTTTTGCCTGTTCCGTTGACGCCAACAATTAAAATCGTTGTTAAACGACCATCTACCTTATTTAGTTTTCGGGATTTTGCGGAAAGTTTTCCTTTTATCTCTTTGGCAAGTAAATCATGAAGTTCAGAGAGCTCAGCTTTCTTGACTAAATTGATTAGTTCCTCTGCAAATTGCGCGCCAAGATCAGATTCGATCAATATTTTTTTGAACGAAGCCAAATCATCAAGAGAGGCCCGGCTGCGTGAAAATTTTGAAATGAAGGATCCAAAAAGACCCATCGTTACACCGTTTCGGACGCTACTTCGCGTAAGCGTTGAGAAATAACTTCGGAAACGCCATCGCCACGCATTGTTACGCCATAAAGCGCATCAGCAATTTCCATCGTTCGTTTCTGGTGAGTAATGATGATTAGCTGTGAAGCTGCACGTAGCTCTTCAAGAACGCCAAGTAAACGACCTAAGTTGGCATCATCGAGGGCAGCTTCAACCTCATCCATTACGTAGAATGGACTTGGCCTTGCTTTAAAAATGGCAACCAATAACGCAACTGCAGTTAAAGATCGCTCGCCGCCAGAGAGTAAAGAAAGTCTCTTTATTCGTTTTCCAGGCGGACGTGCCTCCACATCTACGCCAGAATTTAATAGGTCACTTGGATCAGTAAGTATTAGTCGACCTTCACCGCCAGGGAAAAGTCTGGCGAAGATTTTTTCGAACTCTACCGCGGTGTCACGATAGGCCTCTTCAAAAATCTGTTGCACTTTCTCATCAACTTCTTTGATGATATCCATCAAGTCTTTCTTGGATTTCTTCAAATCTTCTAACTGCTCAGCAAGATATTTGAGGCGTTCTTCAAGTGATGAGAATTCTTCTAAAGCCAGCGGATTAATCTTTCCAAGTAGCGCGAGAGAACGTTCAGCAGCCGCCAATCTCTTCTCTTGCTGTTCGCGCACAAACGGAATCAACTCTCCGTGCAATAGTTCACCTGCATCATTTTCAATAAATGTTGGCACATCTTTATCCGGACCAAATTCAGCAATTAGAGTTTCAGAGTCAACTCCAAATTCCTCCATCGCTCGTACTTCCAGTTGTTCAATTCTTAGTCGTTGTTCGGCTCTGGCAATCTCGTCGCGATGAACGCTCGAGGTAAGTTGTTCCATTTCTAATGCGAGATCTCTGATTTGCGCTCGAATAGTCAAAATCTCACCGTCGCGAGATGTTCGAGAGTCCTCCAATCTCGCTCGCTCGTGGTTAGCGCGCGAAATTGAATTTTCAATTTGAATTAATGCTTCGTAAGCAGCATCTGCAATTGCTTGAGCAACAACTGCTCCACGTGCGCGCGCCTCTCTTCTTGCAATTTGTCTAACTGTTGACTCACGTTCGCTAATCGCAGCTTGCTCAAGAGTTGCAGCACGTTCAGCTATTGCTGTTGCTCGTTCTTCAATCGTGCGAAGGCTTAAACGTGCTTCGACTTCTAACGCTCTTGCTGTCGCCACGGAGGCGCGAAGATTTTCTAATTGAGTGGTGTCCGGCTCCGAAGGTTCTTCACCTGATTTAAATTCTCGTTCTGCAATTTCCAGATCAGCTTTGTCGAGTTCAACTCCGTGTTTGACTTCGGCAATTGAGTTAGCAATTCTTTCAATCTCAGCACTTCCGCTCTTCACATTTTGACTTGCTGCGGCAATCTGTTCCGCTAATCCAGCCATTCGAGCATCCGATTCATTGAGTCGAGCTAACGACTCATCGTATTTACTTTGCTTTTCCCTAACTTCATTTTCTTGCGTAGAAATTTCAAATACTAAGCGGTCACATTCATGTGTAATTTTTACTAAATCTATTTCGCTCTGTTCGATTAAGGCATTTATTTCAATAAGAGAGGTAGTTACACTCGATCCACCTCTTGCTCTACCTCTGCCGATCAAATCGCCGTCGCGCGTGACAGCAATTAGATTCGAATTCTCACTTACATCTTCCAGAGAATCGACTGCGATATAGCCTGCTAGAAGATTCTGGATGACATTACCTAGAGTTGCAGAGGTGACTTTTGTTGAAAGCGGAGTTACGCCACTTGGATATTGGAAATCGCTTTGATTAGCGCCCTCAATAATTAGAAGTTCTGCATTTCCAGCGCTCTCAGATTTTAGGAATGAAAGCGCAGTAATAGCGCTCTTAGGATCATTTACAACTATGGCATTAGCCAATGAACCCAATGCGGCTGAAACTGCGTTTTCCCAACCTGATTCAACTTTGATTAAAGATGCAACACTGCCGCGAACTTGAATACCGCGACCATTATTGAGAAGAGCACCACTTCCATCTTTATGCAAAGTCGCTTGTCTTAAAGCATCTACCTTTGAACTTAGCGATGCCTTGGTTTTTTCCGCCTGATTAAGTTCATTCTGCAACTTTTCAAACCTAGTTTTTGCTTCCAGAAGTCCATTCTTGGATTTCTCGAACTCTGCATCTAAACCTAGTTCGCTTGCGCCTAAGCCAGCAATTTCATTTTCTAATCCTGCAAACTCGCCACGAGCAATTTCAACTCTTCTTGTTGCATCAGCAAGCGCTGTTTCCAGTCGCGAAATTTCCGCAGTAGAACTTGCAATCGCTGATTGAAGGCTCTTGATATGACCTTCTTGTCTCGCTGTTCCTTCGCGATGATCTGCAATCGCGCGAAGTGCTGCTGCTACCAAATTTTCTTCTTGCTTAAGATTCTCTTCCAATTGATTAACATTTCGAGCTGCCGCTTCTAAATCAGAAGTTGCTTTTGAAATCTCATTTCGTAATACAGATTCCTCTTGCCGTAATCCGATGGCTTCGGCTTCCATCATCTCCGGATCACGACCACTTGAACGAGCTTCCTCAACTTCTTCAGCCAGAAAGCGAGCGCGCTCTGAAGCTAGATTCTGGGTACCACGAAGTTTTTCTCTTTGCGAAGTTAAGTTGTAGTAATTATCTTGGGCAGCAGCCAGTAACTGTCCTTCTAATATCGCAACATTATCTAGCTCTACTTCACGCCCTCGTAAACGCTCTAGGTCGATTTCTACTTCAGTACGTCTGGCTCGCAGCGCAGTTTCATCGGCGACTTCTGAACTTAAAGTCGCTCTAAAGTTGACTACGTCATCAGCTAATAAGCGCAGTCTGGCGTCACGAACTTCAGCCTGGATAACTGCTGCTTTCTTGGCGACTTCTGCCTGCTTGCCTAGTGGTCTTAATTGTCTGCGAAGTTCATTAGTTAAATCTTGTACTCGAGACATATTGGCCTGCATTGACTCGAGCTTTCGTAATGCTTTTTCTTTACGCTTGCGATGTTTAAGAATTCCAGCTGCTTCCTCAATGAAACCTCTACGCTCTTCAGGATTTGCAGACAAAATTGCATCAAGTTGTCCTTGGCCAACAATTACGTGCATCTCGCGCCCGATACCGCTATCACTTAATAGCTCTTGAATATCTAAGAGGCGGACGCTTTCACCATTTATCTGGTAATCGCTCTGACCATTTCTAAACAGGGTGCGAGAGATTGTTACTTCGGTGTAGTCAATGGGAAGCGCGCCATCTGTATTGTCGATCGTCACTGCAACTTCAGCGCGACCCAACGGCGCTCGCCCAGAAGTTCCAGCAAAGATGACATCTTCCATCTTTCCGCCACGCAAACTTTTTGCGCCCTGTTCACCCATTACCCAAGAAAGTGCATCTACAACATTGCTCTTTCCTGATCCGTTCGGACCCACGATGCAAGTTATTCCGGTTTCAAACCGTAGGGTGGTTGGAGCCGCAAAGGACTTAAAGCCCTTTAGGGTCATACTCTTTAAATACACAGGTAGAACTTAGTGGCTAGCCCCGCGCCTTCCCTGTTTTAAGCCCCCGGTTTCCAGTTGATTTTCCCCGCTTTTGGCAATGCGGACAGAAATGTGAAGATCGATTAGCAAAAACAATCCTTCGGATTGGGGTTCGACACCGGGTACATGGTTCGCCCTCTCGCCCATAAACGCGTAGCGAAACTTCGAAGTATCCACTCTCGCCATTCACGTTTATATATAAATCATCAAAACTGGTGCCACCTTGAGCTAACGCACTATTCATAACTTTCCTTGCGCAATTAAGAATCTTGATTATTTCTCTTTCTGTTAATTTTTCGGTCCGAGTCTCAGGATGAATCTTTGCAAGCCACAACGCTTCGTCGGCATAAATATTGCCAATTCCACTGACAGCTTCTTGATTTAGCAGAACTCGTTTAATTTCCGTTCTCCGATTTCCGATTGCTTTTGCCGCAGCTTTCAAATCGAATTGCGGGTCAAATGGGTCTAAGGAGATGTGAGTGCATATTTGAGGAATTTGGCCGTTTTCGCTATCAATTAGTTCTGCAACTGCGAGCCAGCCAAAAGTACGTTGATCTACAAAGCGGAACTCAAGCTTTTTGTCTCCGAAATCGATAACTGCGCGCGCATGTTTCTCAAGTGGTGAAGTTTTAGGAACAATCAACATCTGTCCACTCATTCCGAGGTGGCCAACTATTGCCAGTTCCCTATCTAACTTAAACCAGAGATATTTTCCCCTACGTTCCACGCTCATGATTCGAGCACCTTTTGTGGAAGCTAGCGAGAGATTCTCGCTACGTCGTTCTAATCTGGGATGCAGGGAGGTTATTGATTTAATTTGCTTTCCAGTAAGTATTGGAGCCAAACCACGTCGAACGGTTTCAACTTCTGGAAGTTCTGGCATAACTAATTCAAATTGCTGATTGCTTCAAAAGCCATCCGAGCGGCATCTTGTTCGGCTTCACGTTTACTTTTTCCACGTCCTACTGGGTATTCATTCCCAGCGACAATTGCGATTGCCTCGAAACTCTTATCATGATCTGGTCCAGATTCAGTTACACGATATTCTGGAGGTAACCATCCTTTAGCAGCAACAATCTCCTGCAGCGCGGTTTTACCGTCCAAGCCGGAACCACGAGTAATGGCTTCCTCAATTACATTCGACATCAAATGCAAAATTATCGTTTTAGATTTTTCAAAACCGAATTCAAGGTAGATGGCTCCAACCAGCGCTTCAAAAGCGTCGGCAAGAATTGAATTCTTATCACGCCCTCCGGTTACTTCTTCACCTTTACCAATATGAAGTGCAGCGCCTAAATTTAAAGATCTTGCAATTGTTGCTAGTGCTCTCATATTCACAACTCCAGACCGAAGCGGTGAGAGTCGAGATTCGTCTAGATCAGGAAACCTCTCATAGAGTTCTTCAGTAATTACGAGCCCCAATACGCTATCGCCTAGAAATTCCAATCTTTCATTTGTTGGCAAGCCGCCAGATTCATATGCAAAAGATCTATGGGTAAGCGCAAGCTTAAGGAGCTCTGGACTTAATTGGACCCCGAGCTTTTCATTCAGCTCCCGGGACAGGACTAAACCTCTAGAACTTGGCGATTCTTATACGTGCCACATGTAGGGCATGCAGTGTGTTGCAACTTTGGTTGTTGGCACTGGCTGCAATTTGCAGTTGCTGCAGGAGTTGCCTTCCAAGAGCTACGACGATGGCGAGTGCGTGAACGTGACATTTTTCGTTTAGGTAATGGCACTGCCGTCTCCTTCTATCTGCTTAATTATTACTTCGAATCAGAGGCGTAAGTATCCACCAACGCCTGACCAGTTGCCAAATCGGAGCCTATTTTGGCTGCCAGCCACTTAATCCCGACCAGCGAGGATCGATCTTTTCATGCATATGACCAGGCTCAAGAAGTTCCAACTTTTCGCCACATTCACTGCACAATCCTTTGCAATCCGCCTTACAGAGCGGGTTAATTGGCATCGCCAGAACTACTGCATCTCGTATCGGAGTTTCGATATCTGCAAAATCTCCATCCATAACAAACAAATCATCATCGTTTTCTTCTATGCGACTTTCATAGAAAAACAGCTCTTGAAATTTCTGGTCGATATCTTCTGAAATTTTCTCTAGGCATCGGCCACATTCACCCTTAGCGTGACTTCTGACAGAACCGGAAATCAAAACGCCATCTGCCACGGATTCGGCTTCAAAACTTATCTCCAGAAACTCCCCTGCAGGAATTTCAAGAAGCGGATTGCCGATTGCTTCAGGCGCAGGGAAATTTAAACTATAACTTTTATGTTCTCCTGCCCGACGCGGGAGTTCATGCAAATTTACTTTAAATGGACTTTCCATTAGTCATCGGCAAGTTGCGAAAGCACATCTTTATCGCTCGCGCCCGCTAAACGTTCGCGGCCGCGATTTACCGCCTCCAAAGTTTTATTTAATATAACTTCCAAAGTAGCAAGTCGTGAATCAATATAAGCGTCGACTTCTTCTCTTTCCTTCTCGACTTTATTATGAGCCTCATCTACAAGTCGAGCTGCTTCTTCTCTTGCAGCAGCAACAATTGCGGTTTGCTCCACCATTCGTGCAACTTCTTCTCGAGCGTGAGCAATCAATTTTTCGGCGCTCTGCCTTCCTTCTTCAATTATGTCTTCTCGATGAGCTAGAAGTTTTTTGGCACTTGCAAAATCTCCTGGTAGTGCTCCGGTAACTTCATCAAGCAAACCCAGAAGTTCTCCTCTATGGACAACGCAAGATGCAGATAGAGGTACTGCGCGCGATTCCTTAACCATGGTTATCGCTGCTTCCAACTTTTCTAGAGCATCCATACTCAGTTCTTACCTCCATTTGCTGCTCGAGATTTCAATTCCTTAAGAACTCCGGCAGGAACCAGAGAGGATACATCCCCACCATAACGAGCTATTTCGCGAACCAAAGATGAAGATAGAAACGAATAAGCGGGCTTAGTCGCCATAAGTAATGTATCAACACCTTTTAATTGCAGGTTCATCTGCGCCATCTGCAACTCGTAATCGAAGTCGCTGACGGCTCTCAATCCTTTTACGATCGCACCTATTGAGTTTGCCTTGCAATAGTCAACGAGCAGACCACTCCAGGTGTCTACACGTACATTGGGAATATGCGATACAGCAGATTTTGCCATTTCGATTCGCTCTTCAATTGAAAAAAGTCCAGTCTTTGAAGAATTTGAAAGTACTGCAATAACGACCTCATCAAATAAGCCACTTGCTCTTTCAATTACATCTATATGACCATTCGTAATTGGGTCAAAAGATCCAGGACAGACAGCTTTTCTCATAGGGACACGCTAACACGATTCGGCGTAGTAGATAGTGGCAGCGCCATATTTGCGCTCTTTCAAGGGAATCAATTCTTTCGGCCATGCAATCGGTTTACTCTTTGAATCTCGTTCAATTGCAAGCACTGAACCCTTTTTTAGATAACCATTTTCAATTAGAAGATTGCAAGCTTCAATTACTTCGCTGGCTGAAGTTTCATATGGCGGATCTAAGAAAACAATATCAAATTGATAATTTGATTTTTGTTGCAGATATTTCTTTATTGGCATAGTAACAATATGACTCTTACCGATTCCAGAAAGTTTGCTGAGCAATTCATGATTACTTCTGGCTATTGCTGTAGCTTTTTCATCTTTATCCACTGCTTCAACATATGCCGCTCCTCGCGACAATGCTTCGGCACTAACTGCGCCAGAACCGGCAAAAAGATCTAAAAAGTTTAGATCTGCGATTGACCCAAATTCAGATTCTAAAGTTGAAAATAAAGCCTCGCGCGCTCGATCTGAAGTGGGGCGCACTCCGCCCTCAGGAGATTTTAGATTTCTGCCTTTTGCCATTCCTGCGATAATTCTCATTACTTTTTCTCCAAATAACTGGCACGTTCTTCTTCTCGCAATTTATCAACTTCAGCCAGCAATATTGCATTGCTGCTAAGCATAGGGTCAAGTTTTAGAATTTCTTCAGCGACCATTCGAGCTTCAAATATTATTTCTTCATCGCGAATAACTCGTAATAATCTTAAATGTGATGTGGCTCCTGATTGTGCACTTCCTAAGACGTCGCCCTCGCGCCGTTGTTCCAAATCAAGACGACTCAATTCAAAACCGTTCGTAGTACCGGCTACCGCGTTAAGTCTTTCTAGCGCTGGATCTTCATTTGGCAACGAAGTTACAAATAAACAGAGTCCTGGAATCTGTCCTCGACCGACACGTCCTCTTAACTGATGTAGTTGCGAGACGCCAAATCTTTCAGAACTTAAAATAATAATCATCGATGCATTTGGAACATCTACGCCCACTTCTATAACTGTTGTAGACACCAAAACATCAATATCATGTCTCGCAAAGGCGTTCATTACTTCTTCTTTTTCGAGAGATGACATTCGGCCATGAAGCTTTCCAACTCGAATTCCCTTTAAAATTTGATCTCGCAATTTGGGAAAGAGTTCCTCAACCGAATATGTGGCTCCTTTCGAAAAAGAAATTTCCTCAGAATCATCACCAAGCAGTTTTTTCGCCCTTGCCATTTCTTCAGTCGTTAGTCCGAATTTCGAGAAATCAGATTCATCGCTTGGCGAAATCTTTGGAGCAACCACGTAAACCTGATGGCCAGCTGCTACTTCCTCTCGAACACGTTGCCAGGCGCGCTCCAAAAATTTAGGTTGCGCATTGCTATTTACTACATGACTCTCGATTGGAGTTCTACCCAATGGCAACTCTTTTAGAATTGAAATATCTAAATCTCCGAATACGGTCATGGCTACCGTTCTAGGAATTGGTGTAGCAGTCATGACTAAAACATGAGGTGGGTATTCGGATTTGTTTCGCAAGACATCTCGTTGTTCTACGCCAAATCTATGTTGTTCGTCTATAACGACAAAAGCCAAATCTTTAAATTGCACCTCTTCATTTAGTAAAGAATGCGTCCCAATCAAGATATCGACTTCTCCGGATCTTGATTCTTCAAGAATTAATCTTCTTTCTGCTGAACTCGTAGAACCAGTTAACAATTCAATTTGAACCGTACTCTGTTGGGTAGTATCAGTTAGCACGCCTTTGCCAGCCAATGATCCAAGAATTGCCAGGAAATTCTTGTAATGCTGTTGGGCCAAAACTTCCGTTGGAGCTAGCAGAGCTGTTTGTCCTCCTGAGTCAGCGATAGCCAACATGGCACGTAGTGCAACGATTGTTTTTCCAGAACCAACATCGCCTTGTAGTAAGCGATACATTGGATTGGTTCTGCCTAGATCATTTCTGATTTCTTCCCAGACTTCTTTCTGTCCGGCAGTTAGTTCAAAAGGAAGGTTCTGATCAAACTTTTTAAGTAATTCACCACTGGAATTTAAGCGAGCTTTTCCTTCTATAAATTGCAACTCAGCTTTTCTTAATAAGAGAAATAACTGCATTATTAAGGCTTCATCAAACGTTAATCTGGTTTTTGCTCTCTCCGCGGCTTCGAGATTTAGAGGCTGATGAACATCCCTAATCGCCTTATCTAATTCCGGAAATCCAAAGCGATCCAAGATGCTTTTTGGGATTGGTTCGCTCAGTTTCTCGACGTTTGCGAGCGCCAGACTGACACATTGAGAAATTTTCCATGAGGGCAATTTTCGCGTTGCGCTGTAAACAGGTAGATATTTTCCGGCAAACTCATTTATTGCAGATTCAACATCATCCCCTTCGGGGATTAGTAAATAATCTGGATGAGCTAATTGTCTTTTATTCTTATATCTACCAATCTTTCCTGCGAATAATCCTTCGCGACCTTCAATCAAATCCTTGGCGCGCCAAGCTTGATTGAAGAATGTGAGCAAAAGCGAAGATTTACCATCTGAAACTTCCACTTCAAGAATTCCGCCTTTGCGCCCAGGAATTCTCTTTACTTTAGAACTCTTAATTCGGGCAAGAATTGTTACTTCTTCCCCATCATTTATAGATTCAAAATCACTTAATTCTCCTCTGACGACGTATCGCCTCGGATAATGACGCAATAGATCAGAAATCAGATTGATTCCCAGTTCTTCGCTAAGGACCTTTGCCGTCCGGTCACCAACGACCAAACTCAACTTGGAATCTAACCTGACCATGCTTCATTCTCCATTACAGCAGGCTCTAATTGGCGTTTTTGCCCCGTGCCCGGCTAATCTTGCGCCCTCGTCAATAACGATAGGGAGTTTGAACGTGGCATCTGTCTGCGATATCTGTGGCAAAGGCCCAAGCTTTGGAAACAATGTTTCGCACTCAAAGCGCCGTACTCGCCGTCGCTGGAATCCAAATATTCAAAATATTCGTACACTCGTAAATGGCTACACAAAGCGTAAGAACGTCTGTACTTCCTGTCTAAAAGCCGGAAAAGTTAACCGCTAGTCCATTGGTGGCTATAGCCGCGAATTTCAATTTTCTCACTATCTAATTCGATTCCGATTCCTGGCTCCACTGCGCCGATATCAACAAAACCCGGAATGACGCTCGGACTAGTGCAGAGAAGTACATGATCTTCACCGCCTCGCAAAACCCAATCCAAGTATCGCTCCGAATCTAAATCGCGCAAAGAACTTTTTGCCAAAACTTCTTTGCTGAGATTTATTTTGACGTTACTTGATTTAGCAATGCGCTCAGCATCAATTAAAAGCCCATCACTGATATCAATTGCAGCACTTGCTGATGAAAAAGCTCTTTCATACTTTGCATAATCAATATTTGGAGCTTTATGTTCGCTCACAAGAAGTTTTTTGAAATCCGAATCTTCTTCTAAACCTGACTTGAGAATATATAGGCCAGCTGCCGAACTGCCGGGCAAAGTTGATACATAAACGCGATCTCCAACTTTTGCTCCGGATCGCCTAATAGGTCGTAGCGTCTCACCAATTGCAGTAATAGATACAGATAGCTCACTTCCGGCGGATAAATCGCCACCAATTACTTGTACTCCGACTTTATCTGCTTCGGCAGCAATCCCTCGCGCTAACTCAAGAACACCTTTTTCGCTTGGCAAGACCAAAGTTGCAATGAGGTACTTTGGCCATCCCCCCATTGCATAAATATCGGCAAGGTTGGCGGCAGCAACTTTTCTGCCTATTTCAAATGGAGTACTCCATTTTTCATCAAAATGAATACCTGAAACGCAGACATCCGCGCTAATAACAATATTCTTGTCGCTAACAAATACTGCACCATCGTCACCATTTGGAACAATCAGACTGTTGTCGTTTCCTCTACGAAATATCGCGTGAAATTCCTTTATTAAATCTGATTCCAACATAACTAACGGACAACACTCTGAGAACGTGCCTGCGCGCTCTGACAGAGCTGAGTAATTAAATCTGTATAAGACTTACCGGTTGCCTCCCAAAGCAAAGGAAAGACTGATCTTGGAGTAAAACCAGGCATGGTATTTAGCTCATTGATTATCAACTCGTTATCTGTCGTTAAAAAGAAATCTACGCGAGCTAATCCTTCACATCCTAAAGCGAGAAACGCAGTAGCTGCTGCCTCTCTGATTGCATTACTTATTTCTTCACTTAAATTGGCTGGTACATCAAAACTGGTCGAACCATCCAAATACTTGGCTTCAAAATCATAAAATTCATGAGGCTCGTGAACGCGGATCTCGCCGACAACTGAAGCATGTGGTTTACCCTCAACTTCAAGAACTGCACATTCAACTTCTCTTCCGGAAATAGCAACTTCGACTAAAGCCCTTGGGTCATGTTTATGCGCCTGGGCAAGTGCATCAGCGATATCTTCAACTCGTTTTACTTTTGTAGTACCTCGACTTGAACCACTCCGTGCTGGCTTGATAAAGATTGGTAATCCAAGGGCGGTAATTTTTGCTAACTCCATAGCTTGATTGGAAAGCCAATCACGTTGGTGAACGGTAATCCCATCCGCAACTCTTAATCCAAAATCTGCATAAATTGGTTTTGCAAAAGTTTTATCCATAGCAACTGCTGAAGCGAGCACGCCAGAGCCAACATAGGCAATTCCAGCCATTTCAAATAAGCCTTGAATGGTTCCGTCTTCACCATATGCACCATGTAATAAAGGAAATGCGATATCAATATTTAGATTTTCGCCATCTACTTCCCAGATGCCTTGTCGATCAATCCTTAGATTTCCGGGAAGCTCTGAAATACAAGGTAAATCATCATCGCCAACTGCAAACTCGGAGACATCCTTAAGCAATCGCCACTGACCCGACTTTGTGATTCCGACCAAAATGGGGTTGAAGAGCTGTAAGTCAATTGCAGACATAACCCCTTTGGCAGAGATACAAGAAATCTCGTGCTCACTACTTCTGCCGCCACAAACAATTGCAACATTGCGTCGCTTTGCGTTCATTGCTCTTCGATCTCCGCTCCAGTGGCTTCGTTCATTAATTGAATCATGGCCTCTGTAGGAGTTATTTTATTGGTTACGACTTCGGCAACAGCTTCCATGATTGGAACTCCGATTCCAACCGAGTGCGCCAATTCAACGATAGAGCTAGCGGTCGCAACTCCTTCAACGGTGGAAGAAACGCTGGTAAGTGCGTTATCCATCGAACCACTCTTACCCAGAGCTTCACCAAAGGTGCGATTTCGCGATAACGCAGATCCACACGTTGCCAATAAATCTCCAACTCCGGCAAGGCCAACAAAAGTTAGTGGATTCGCTCCGCGCGCCATTCCCAGGCGAGTTAATTCACTTAATCCGCGTGTAATGACAAGCGCCTGCGTATTTTCACCAAACCCAAGACCGATTGCCATTCCTACTGCCAAAGCAATTACATTCTTCGCCGCACCAGCAAGTTCACAACCAATCACATCAGTTGATGTGTAGACACGAAAGTACGGTGCGCTAAATATTTGAGCTGTTAAATCTGCTAGCTCCTGAGATTCTGATGCGGCGACTGCACCCACAGGTTGTCGCAGCACAACTTCTCTTGCCAAATTTGGTCCGGTAATTATTGAGATTTGATCTGCGGGAATCTTTAGAACTTCTTGAATTACTTCGGTCATACGTAATTGCGTTCCGAGTTCAACACCTTTTAAAGATGAAATAACTGGAAGGTACTTTGGGAAATCCTCCCCCCACTTAGATAAGTTCTCGCGCAATGACTGTGCTGGTAGCGCCAGCAAAATTGCACCTGTCTCAGAAAAGGCTTCTTTAATACTTGAGGTTGCTGTAATTGATTGTGCAAGTTCTATTCCTGGTAGAGATTTTTCATTTTTATGTTCTTCATTTATTTGATTAACTACTGCTGAATTTCTACCCCACATTAAGACTTCATTGCCAGCGTCGGTTAGCACCTGAGCAAGTGATGTTCCCCATTGCCCGGTTCCTAAAATAGAAATTTTCATTTTTTCTTTTTGAAGTTCCCAGTTCTAGGTAGATTAGATTTCTTGGGATCGAATCTAACAGTCGGAGCAGGTTCTCCTCTAATTTGAACTAGCAGACGAGTAATTTCATCCATGATTGCTTCGGTTGCTTCCTCTACCGCCACAGGGTCAGCTGACTTTCCCTTCCATTTACTTAAGTCAACTGGATCTCCCATAATCACACTCACTTTAGTCCGTGGAAATAATTTGATTTTTTTTCCATATGGCGGAATGACTTCTTGCGGTCCCCACGATGCACATGGATAAACTGAAACTCCAGTTTGTAATGCCAGTCGTGCTACTCCAGTTTTAGCCTTCAGTGGCCAAAGATCTGGATCGCGTGACAAAGTTCCTTCCGGATAAACACCGAGTAAATGCCCGGCTTTCAAAACAGCAATCGCATGTTCGTATCCAAGAACTGCATCTTTTGATTCTCTTTTT